>ENA-USUG01000006-USUG01000006.1-human-gut-metagenome-genome-assembly--contig:-NODE-6-length-232773-cov-14.431812_pt1 | contig 232773 bp, 193 predicted proteins | sample MGYA00250059_ERZ773394 | MGnify/ENA primary metagenome ERZ773394 (study PRJEB29103, sample SAMN06111957) | human gut metagenome | biome: human gut; feature: ankylosing spondylitis patient; material... | reverse complement strand
TGATCTCGCCGAGAAATGTCGGTGTTACAATCTGCGTTTTCTTATTCAGAGCAATGTATTTGTTATTTACAAGCTTGGTGATGATTCCATCTCTGGTCGCACTGGTTCCGATACCTGCGCCCTTGATCTGCTCACGAAGCTCCTCGTCCTCGATAAACTGTCCGGCATTTTCCATCGTCAGGATAAGCGTACCGGAATTGTACCGTTTTGGAGGTGACGTCTCACCCTCTTTGATCTCGAATTTGTCAAGTGAAAGGATATCTCCCTTTTTCAAATGTCCGATTGTCTCGATGAATTCCGGGCTGTATTTGGTATCATCCTTTTTCCTTGCAAAGCGGTTCGTGGCAACCTTCAGGTAACCTTCTTTTAACATATATTTGAAATTGGCAAATAAGAATTCATCCTGCTTTGCCAGTGTCATTGAAAGCTTCTGATATTCTGCTGCCGGATAAAAGATGCTTAAGAATCGTCTGCAAATGATCTCATACACATTTGCCGCAATCTCAGACAGTCCTCTTAACGCACCCATGCCCTGTCCGGTCGGAATGATCGCATAGTGGTCTGTGATCTGTTTGTCATTTACATACTTGGTCTTTGCGATCGTCTTATAGCTTCCCATGTTAAGAACCTCATCAGCATAGGCAGCCATCGGTGTATATCGTTTCAGACCGGATATATTCTTATAAATTTCCTTTGCCACAGCCGTTGACAACACTCTGGCATCCGTTCTCGGATATGTCACCAGCTTCTTCTCGTATAACTCCTGCACGATCTTTAAGGTGTCGGACGGACTGATCTTAAAAAGTGAAGAACAGTCATTCTGAAGCTCGGCAAGATTATACAGCATTGGCGGAGCCTTCTTTTCTTTCTTCTTCTCGCTTGCAACAAGAGTGGCTTCCATTCCATTTGCCGACAGCTTTTTCACCAGATCTTCTGCATCCTTCTTCTGCTTGAAGCCATTTTCTTTATACAGAAGCGGTGAATTAAAATACGGTGTATCCTTTACCGCTTTCCATTCTGCCTCAAATGTCTGCCCGGTAACATTTACCGTACCAACAACACGGTAAAATGGTGTCTTTACAAATTCACGGATCTCCCGCTCCCGCTTCACGATAATGCCAAGAACACAGGTCATAACACGTCCAACCGCAATCACGCATTTATCCAGTTTTAGATAATTTCTTATCACATAGCTGTATTTTAACGATAAGGCTCTGGAGAAATTAATACCCATCAGATAATCTTCTTTTGCACGAAGATATGCGGCATCGCTGAGCGAATCGTACTCTGAAAGTGGCTTGGCTTCCCGGATTCCACGCAAGATTTCTTCCTCTGTCTGGGAATCGATCCAGACTCTCCGCTTCTCTTTATTTCCAACCTTTGCCATCTGATCCACCAGACGGTAGATATATTCTCCCTCACGTCCTGAGTCGGTGCAGACATAGATACAGCCTACATCATCCCGGTTCAACAGCCCTGCTACGATCTTGAACTGCTTGCTGACATCTGGTATCACTTCGTATTTGAATTCTGTCGGAATAAAAGGAATCGTAGCCAGATCCCATTTTTTTAATTTCTCGTCATAGGCATCCGGATAACTCATCGTGATCAGATGTCCAACACACCAGGTCACAACAGAATCTTCCGATTCCAGATAACCTGCTCCGGCATTTCCTTTTACACCAAGCACATCTGCAAACTGCCTTGCAACACTTGGTTTTTCTGCTATATATAAGTTTTTCAAATCAAACTCCTGATTCTTTTATATTTGATCAATATTACACATCACATCTTTTTATAATACCAGAAAAAGAAGGTTTCGACCATAGCTTTTGTGATATCCGCACAGTAAAAAAGCACCCCGCCTTCGATTCAGAAAACGAGATGCCCTTTGACTATTTTAGGTTGTAATAAACATTTACTGTATATGATCTTACTGCTCGAATAATAACTGCTCGTATGTAGGGAATGGCCATGCTGTCTTTGGAAGTTCTTTTTCCAGTTCGTCAGCAGGTGTTCTTACAGAATCAAATGCTGCAAATACTACGTTGTGATAGTATTTTGCCCATGCTTCGATATCATCTTCGTAATCAGCAGCTTTTGCAACAAGCTCTTCCAGTTTTACAGTTGCTGTCTTCAGCTCTGCAAGCTTATCAGAGATTGTATTCAACAGTGATACCTGTACGCTTGGTTCGATACCAAGAGCTTTGATCTCAGCAGCACCCTTTGCAAGCTCTGCCTGATATTCCATAACTGCCGGGATAATCTCTTCATTTGACATCTCGATCATTGTGAGTGCCTCAATGTTGATCTTCTTTGCATAATTCTCAAGCATAACTTCTGCTCTGGCTGATAACTCTGCTTTATCCATAACGCCAAGGCCTTCAAAGATCTTAACGCTCTTATCTGCTGCCAGATATGGAACTGCATCTACCATACATTTGATATTTGGAAGTCCACGCTTCTCAGCTTCTGCAACCCATTCATCTGAATAACCATTTCCGTTGAAAATGATCTTCTGATGCTCTGTCAGAGTCTTTCTGATCAGTGCCTTACATGCTGTTTCGAAATCTTCTGCACCTTCCAGTTCGTCGGTCATCTTCTTTAACTGATCTGCAACGATCGTATTTAATACCATCATTGGAAATGCGATGGACTGTGTAGAACCTACCATACGGAACTCGAATTTGTTACCTGTAAATGCAAATGGTGATGTTCTGTTTCTATCTGTAGCATCCATTGTAAATGTAGGAAGTGTGGATGCACCGGATACATAAGTCTTGCCCTTTGGTGATTCTGTAGCTTCACCCTTCTCAATGATCTGCTTAACGATGGATTCAAGCTGTTCACCAAGGAATGCTGAAATGATTGCTGGAGGTGCTTCATTTGCTCCAAGTCTGTGGTCATTTCCTGCGGATGATGCGGACAGTCTTAACAGCTCTGCATTGTTATCAACGGCTGCAAGAACGGCTGCAAGGAAGAACTGGAACTGAAGATTTGTCTCCGGATGTTTACCAGGATTGATCAGGTTCTCGCCCTCATCTGTTGAAATTGACCAGTTGTTATGTTTACCGGAACCATTGACACCTGCAAATGGCTTCTCATGAAGAACACATTCCAGATCATGCTTTGCTGCGATCTTCTTCATAGTAGCCATAACCAGATGGTTCTGATCGGTTGCTATATTTGTTGTTGAGAAAATAGGTGCTAACTCATGCTGAGCAGGTGCAACTTCGTTGTGCTGTGTCTTAGCAAGAATACCGTATTTCCATAATTCTTCATTTAACTCGGTCATGTATGATGCAACCTTATCTTTGATCGCTGCAAAATACTGATCGTCAAGCTCCTGTCCTTTTGGAGGCATCGCACCGAATAAGGTACGTCCACAAAGCTTCAGGTCTGTTCTCTTGGCGAATTTCTTCTTATCGATCAGGAAGTATTCCTGCTCAGGACCAACAGAAGCTGTAACCTTCTTTGCTGATGTATTTCCAAATAATGCAAGTGCCTTTAAAGCTTCCTTGCTGATCGCATCCATGGAACGAAGAAGTGGTGTCTTGTAGTCAAGTGACTCACCTGTATATGATGTGAATGCTGCAGGGATACAAAGGATACAGGTTCCTGCATCTGTTGTCTTTACAAATGCCGGTGAGGTACAATCCCATGCTGTATATCCTCTGGCTGCGCATGTCTCACGAAGTCCACCAGAAGGGAAGGATGAAGCATCCGGCTCGGATTTGATCAGCTCTTTACCTGTGAACTGAAGAATAACTCCGCCATCACCTACTGTACTTACGAATGAATCATGCTTCTCGGCTGTTGTCTCTGTCAGTGGCTGGAACCAGTGAGTATAGTGTGTTGCGCCAAGTTCCATTGCCCATTCCTTCATTGCTGCTGCAACAGAATCTGCAATAGATGTATCAAGAGGTTCGCCCTTATCGATTGTGTTCTTCAAGGATTTATAAACTGCTTTTGGAAGACGCTCTCTCATAACCTGATCGGAGAAAACGTGGGAACCGAATACGGCTGAAATTTTGTTCATCATAATTTTGTACTTCCTTTCTTCTGATAAAACAAAAAAAGAAAGGTGTCCCAATGATTTGGAACACCTTTGTTCATTTCGTCTATTTATTTGATACAATATATATACTCCTTTTGATTTGAAAAATCAACCCCTTATTTTAGAAAATTTATATTTATACATAGATAACATCATGAATTAAAAGACTTTCTTTAGTTCTAATCATACTCATTAACTAAAAGATAATAATATATTACTAAGCTTTTGAAGAACTGAATAATATTTTTTCATTTTAATAGAATGAACGTATTCTTTGATTGCATATAAATTTTTATAAGCCTTCTTTAAATATATTGTGTTTTTTTTATTTATAAAATATATAATACACACATATATTTTATAAATATATCCACCTACTATTCCATCAATTGATGATATATCAGAATAATTAAATATTGCTGTATTTAAATTTTCAAATGCACTTTTTTCATTCTCATCTAAAAGAGCATAACATATCGCTAATGATCTATATGCTGTATTTATCTGATTTACATCTAATACTGTATTATATCCTACCTCAATTATTTTTTCTAAAATGATTTTACATTTAAGTATTGCAACTCTTTTGTCATTCCAAAATTTTTCTCTTTGTTTTTCAGATAATATATTTATATAGCTTTGACATATATACATAATAAGTCTATTAATATTAGTTGAAATATTCCACTGTATTATCTGTCCATCTTTTAGCAAATATTTAACGTTCTGATATATCTCATCAATGTTTATTTTCAATATACACAAATCATTTCTTCCATTGGCTGCATTTATATCACTCCTCATCAACTCAGTATCAAATTCTGTTAATAATTTTTTTTCTTCCTTTCGCATAACATTTTTATCCATATCAATAACTGCATTTCTATAAATAAAATAATGTTTATACCAAGAAGATATATTTTTCAATGAACTGCACATATTATACCAATCATTTTGATCATATATTTGACAATATGGAATTCCTAAATAAAAACTTATCGAAAGAAGACATGCATATTGCATTTTTTCATTATATTCCTCTCCCAATTTCATAAATTCTTTTTTCCAATCTTGTTTCTTAGTTATGCTCTGAGAATATGTTTTTCCATTTGAAAAAAATTCTAAAAAATTTGTTGTATCACATGGACATACTATTCCATTATCAAAACATCCTATTAATCTACACTCATTATTATTAATTTCTATATTTTCTTCACTCCTACTGTGTTTCACATAAATAGCATTTCCTCTTCCCATACCCTTTAATGAATATAACAATGGATTTACATCTAGATTATCTACCCCTCCATATCCAAGAAAAATAATATATTTATCTTCTAACCATTCTGCTATTTTATTCTTAAAATTATCGGGAAGTTTATTTTTTACATTCGATAAACTTGCCCCTATAGTAGAAATATCACTAGAGATCCCATGGATATGATATATTTTTGCATTATTATGATCTGTACAATAAGTATATACCCCCTCTTTTTTTAAATGAACCTTTCCATCTTTATACATATCAAGATATGCCCTAACAATAAAATCTCCATAGTTTGTAGTAACAATATTCGAACCGTTATGTAAACAATATGCTAAAATATAATGTAGATAGTTGTAGCCATGTATATTGCTCGAAAATGATTTTAGACCATTTATAAATGAAAATTTTTTAATTTGATTTTTCTCGTAAATACGTATGGCCTCTATTATTGTTTCTAATCTTGGTATTTCTGCCATTGCATTCTTTTCACCAAATATTCTTTCTAGATTATCTCTCCTATTTTTCCATATATCTAATATTCTTTTTGCATTTTTTTCACCACATGATTTCTGAAGAACAAATTTTGTTAATTCCATTCCTAAAGGTAATCCTGTTATACCTCCACAATCAACTCCAGCTCCAATCCAAAAAACGATATCTTGAAGTTGCACATTTTTTAAAATATCTTGTACTTTTTTAAGATTAAGAATTTGAACTTTACTCATATTAAACCTCCCCTATTAAATTTTATAACATATACACAACTACTATTATAACATTATATCATATTTCGCATATATTTGATCATTTATAATAACCATAAATCACAAAAGAAGCCATGTTTCGTAAACATGACCTCTCCAATACTTGCTATAGCATTCTATTTGACTATCAAATTCTCAGCACTACTATATGCACTATATATTTTCTTCTTGTTAATTATTTTATAACTTCTGATTTTTACATAATATTTTTTTCCGGATTTTAAATTTGTTATCTTTTTAGTAGCTTTATTCTTAGATTTTATTGTATATTTGTTTTTGTTCTTTGAAAACTTTTTATCTGTAGCCACTAAAATCTCATAACCATCAACGCTACTATCCTTTTTCCATTTTATATTTACTGTACTCTTTGCTGCAGAAGAACTGCTAACAATTTTCATTTTTTTTAGGCTTAACGGTAACTGTAATTTGTTTGGAAACGGCTTTATACATTTGTGTTTCTTTTACTGATACCGTTACTTTCGCAATTCCTATACCTTTTATTGTAATTTTGCCTTTGCTATTTACAGTAACTACATTTTTATCAGACGATTTGTATTGAACTTTTCCATCTCCATTTGTTTTTGCTCCAAGACTAAAAGCCTTGGAATTAAGACTTTTCGTATATGCCGATTTAATACCTGATATTTCAGGGACCTGCTTATTTGTTGAAATAGTAAACACACATGTTGCAACACCACCATAATACTCATCAGTCTCTGCTACTGTCGCTTTTACAACATATGAGCCTTCCTTATTCGGTTTCTTAGTTGTATATGTATTACTTCCTAATTTTGCATATGTGTAACGAACAGTTCCATTCCCCATATTAAAGCTTCACCGACCCGCCAGCCAGACATTACCAGTACAAGCTCTGATAATACCTTTTTGTTGTTTCCATTTTGAGAACTTAAAACTTTCAAATTACATATACTTTCTTCACCTTGAATCGTATTATAATTTTCTCTATATGTATTTTCTTTTACATTTGATATTTGTATATTACTGCTATCGACCTTTGTATCCTTATTACATAAACACTTTACTATGTATATTATTCCTCTATATATTCTTCACAATATCTTTTAAATATATCCATCATATAGATAATTTACATTTTTTAACGCTTTTCTATATGCCCTACAAATACGTTCTCCGGATATAGCCCACTCAATCAAATCTATTTTTTCCGGATATTTGTATATAAAATCCATTACTGTTTTTATGGCTATCTCCGCTGCAATACTCGGTGGATAAGTAGATCTTCCTGTAGGTATAGCAGAAAACGCTATTGAATGTATATCATATTTTAACGCTAACTTTAATGAATTAATATAACAGTGCTCTAATAACTCTTTTTCTCCATAGTTTCCATCTATCCACACAGGTGCAACTGTATGTATAATATACCTGCATGGTAAATTATACCCACCTGTTATTTTTGCTTCTCCTTCTTTACAACCTCCTAATAAACAACATTCTTTTAATAACCTTTCACCAGCACAACGGTGAATATTTTTATATAAACCTGTTCCTGTCTGCAAATTTTTATTTGCTGCAACAACAATTGCGTCAATATAATTCATTTTTGTAATGTCCTTTTGTGCTACTTGAATCATTAAATACATCCCTTAATTATAAATAATAATCTGACTATGATATGTAAAATATTTTTATTTATCTCATAGTCTTTAATATTCTATTTCGCTCATTTGCATTAATTTTTATATTTAATAGGGTTTCATTTATGTCTTTCATATTTCCAGACAAAATATTCATGCTTAATGTATTTATCAATTCTAAAACTTTCTGCTCATAATCATATACAGAAATATCTGACTTTGCAGGGCTTGAGTGAATAAGATCATACAAATATTCTACCTGTTTATAAATATCTTTATCAAGTCCCATATCCAGCAAAGCGCTGAGTTTTGAGGATCCTTCTCTGATATAATTCAATTCTTTTTCATGTGTTCTGTTTTGAGTAATCGTGTGTTCATTCGCCAACACATTAATTATCAGTATGATAAAATATATTGATGTAATAAATAAATTTACCAGTAAACATAATTTATATGTCTTCATTTTTAATATAATAAAAAACAGACCTTCTATAAAAACTATAAAAAAATATGTTAATGAAATTGTATCATTGCTTAACCCTAATTCAGATAACTTAGACTTCTCTCCCAACAATTTTGGTACAAATAAAAATGTAACATAGGAAAAATGGATAAAACCATATGCAATCCACACTGATACAGGATGATGAATTCCTGAAATAATAAAAAAAGAAATATTAAAAATTACCACAAATATCATTTTTAAAGCAATCTGCAATATGTTTCTTCTATTCATATTAACCACCTCACATCCTCTTCAATATTTCCGTTTTTTTAGCATCATATTCCGATGGTTCAATCAATCCTGCATCTAACATTTTCTTCAATTTAGTCAATATCGCAACAGGATCTTCATCAGAATTTTGTACTTGATCCATATCAGCATTTAGATCACTGTTTTTTGGTGAAAACCTACTATTTCGCTTTGATGGCTGATTTACAGCATTAGTTACCGGCTGTGATTGTCGATGCATTGGTTCAAACATCTGATTGGCCATATTTCCAAACACACTACCTGCTGCCATACCCATGCCCATACCTGCACCCATTGCTCCAACTCCACCTGCACCTGGATTTCTTGCAAGATCTCCTAAAATATTAGTCGCTTGCTGTCTGCCCCAGTCTTCTCCCATTATGTCCATATAGGATCGATCTCCTCTAGCAAGATTTGCTTTTCCTATTGCTGCAATCTGAGATTCATCTATAATATCATACTTTGACGTATCAACATCCAAGCCTGCTAACGAAAAACTTATACATTTAAGACCATACTCCTGAACAATCTCATCTATGCGTGGTTGTATTTGCTCAGATAGTTCATCTATATACGCATCTATTCCTATTAATTCTTGCTCTAATGAATTTAAATATCTAGATACTGCTGACTTTATCTTTCCCTGAAACTCATTCATAAAATATTTCTTTAATTCATCCTGAGCCTGATATTGAATGTTATTTCCAACAAGTTTTTCAAGAAATTTCGCCGGATTATCAATTCTTACCTTATAGGCTCCCCGCACTCTAGCTTCCGTTCTGACACCCCAAACCTTATCCCTTACCTGTATTGGTGAATCTGTTCCCCATATTATCTCTTGACTATCAGCTCTTCTTACAAAATAAACCACACAATTGAAAGTGCTTATTCCTCCTGAAAAAGCATTTCTGAGTCTACTTATAAATGGATAATTTTCCGTAGACAATCTATATGTTCCATTATCAAATACTTGTTCAACATTTCCTCCTTTTATAAAAATCGCCTGTTCTCCAGGCATTACAATCAATGTGGAATTTGTATTAAAATCTTCTTCAGGCTGTCTCCATATTAACAATTCTCCCGGTCCACTATTCTTTATTACATCTGTCCAATGCTTTTTCCCTCCGTTATAAAATTCCTCATTAGGATTTCTTCCAAATAATGACATATTATTTCCTCCAATCATAATAAACTATTAAGCCATTCAAAATACGTTCTTCCATACTGCCAATAAACCGCTTTTAACTGATTATTTACACATGCACAAAAGTAATCAGCATATAAAATTATCTTTTCCTTTATATTTTCAGGATTCGTTAAAATCTCATCTGTCAAATCAACAAGGAAATCATACTTATTTGTATTATTTATTACATCTTTTGGTATATTGTGTCTGTTAAATAAATTTATATCCGGCTCATCTTCACAATTATTCAGAACCTTACGCTCCAAAATATCATCTAGATCTTTCGGATTTATATAATATACACACCTCACCATAACTTTTCTTTTTGCATTACCATATGCCCCTTGCAAATAATAAACAAAAAAAGTTAAATATAATTTTCCTTTCACTTCTGAAACAAATGGAATTGATAACGATTCATTATCCATAATCTGTATTGGCAAATTATATGAATTTACCAATTCAATAATTTCTTTAATTGTTTTCATAATCTCTTCTCCCAAAATAAATGTGAACTTAGTTTCCGTTTACCATATAGGTTTTTTTGATATTATTGCAACTCCACGCTTTACATTAAATGCCTGTAAAAAATCTACTACTTTTACTTTCCTGCATGCATCACGCGCCAAATCTCTTCCTGTATCGTTTATATAAAAATGTGTGAGATTACCTGTTATAGCATCTCTGGCACAACTCATAACTCCAATAGCATGATTAGCTCCACCATCTCCATAACAATCATTAAGATCTATATTTTCAATATTATCACTCTCATAAAGCTTTCCTGCATTGACTCCAACAGAAACAGCCTTTCCACTTTCAACAGCCTCCGCTATATGCTCTAAATTTTTTGATCCGTCCAAATATGTGTCTACACCAAATTGTTTCCATATCACAGGTATATTTTCTGGTAAAACGCCTCCGCTTTCGCTGCATAAAGCATTACCATACATATCCATATGAGTCGATGCATATTTTACAATATCATTTTCAACATTACGACTACCTCCTATTTCCAGCCAACTTCCAAGATTTGCCAAAGCACACGTTCCCTCCTTGTCAAACTCATTAATTCCCTGTGAATAAGGTAACTCATTCAATAATCTGTCCGGATGATCAAAAATTTTCTGTTCAGATCCATCATCCAATTCTATATTATTTATTGTTTGATTCGTTTTTTCTAACGGAAACACATCTACATTGGGCTCATTCGCATCCATTCCCTCTATAGATTTAGGAGATCGTATATCTTTTGCCTGATTATTAATATCATGTATCTTATTCGTATTATTATCCGACACATATGCATTATCTTCTGTATCATCTTCCCAAAAGTTCTTAATCTTGTCCGAAAATGAGTTTAATTCATCGCTTGATATATCAACACTTTCATTTTTCTGCATATCATCTATAGTCTGTTGACTTTTTATTTTCTGAAGTCTATCTTTTTCTTCATACCATTCTGAACTTTCCTCTTGCCACTGATCTTTTAAAGATGTCAAACGATTTTTTTCCATCTCTAATGAAGATATTTTATCTTCATTTTCCATTTCTGAATCTTCAACTATCCTATTATATTCATCTGCAATCTCTTTTGCTTCATCTAGATATGGTTGCTTTGCGTTTTCAATTCCCTTGTCTAAAGCGGAAATTTCTTCATCATACTCTGGTACATGTGTACTTGTATCTCCATTTGGTTTTAACACCTTTACAGGAATACCACCATCCTCTCCTGTCTCATTCATTTCAAAAGCTTCCTCTTCCGTGTCTTCTGGCATCTCCTCTACTTCTGTTTCTTCTAATCCCTCTGCCGAGATAAAATCTTCCTCCATCTCCGAAACTTCTTCAGAGGCTTCTTCTTCCGTATCTTCTGGTATTTCCTCTGCTTCTGCTTCTTCTAATCCCTCTGCAGGGGTGAAATCTTCTTCCATCTCTGAAGTTTCTTCAGAGGCTTCTTCTTCCGTATCTTCTGGTATTTCCTCTGCTTCTGCTTCTTCTAATCCTTCTGCAGGGGTGAAATCTTCCTCCATTTCTGAAGTTTCTTCAGAGATTTCCTCTTCCGTATCTTCCGGTATCTCCTCTACCTTTGCTTCTTCTAATCCCTCTGCAGGGGTGAAATCTTCTTCCATCTCTGAAACTTCTTCAGAGATTTCCTCTTCCGTATCTTCCGGTATCTCCTCTACCTCTGCTTCTTCTAATCCCTCTGCAGGGGTAAAATCTTCCTTAACATCTTCAGTAACTTCTCCAAATTCATCTCCCATATATTTTTATCCTCATGACTTTCTCAAAGAATTATGTATTATTTTTTCATTCACCGAAATATTGGTTCCATATACTATTTTTCTCCATAATTGTACTTTTACACAAGCTAACAATTCCGGTGAAAATTCTTCATCATTTAATTCATATTTTGTTAATTTTGTTATTTGTGCAAACACTTTTTTTATCGCATTAAAATCCGACATATCTGATTTGAAATTTTTTACAAAAATCCTACGTGCTATTTCCTTAGCCAATATTCTTCTTTCATAAATGCAACACTCCTTACAACAAAACACCTCATCACATTCAGGATATGGTCTTAAATTTTTCTTTTTATCATTCCAATAAGTTGTAAGTTTTCCGATATCCTTATCTGATAATGTAATATCAATATTGTTTTCAAGACGATAATCTGGTGTAACTACCTCTTCCGGACTATCCAGCTTATTAAAAAACAAAAATGCCTCGCCAGGTTTCAATCTTGATAACCTTTGTTCTTGACCATCTCCCATATTCATACTGTCTGCAATTATCTGCTTATCAGTTGCCTCAACTAATCTGAATACCATTTTCATATCCGTAAGTGCAACAACATCTGTAGACACTTTTCTAGGTGACTGATCCGCTATTATTATTCCAACACCATATGAGCGTATCTCAGCCAACATACGCTTAACTAAATTCTGAGCTATCGCACTTGGATTAGCATCACCCTGTCCAACGTTTGATGACGCATCTAATAATACATGAGCTTCTTCAAGAAGTATTACATTTTTCAATCCCCCATCACCAACATAATTTGCATTTACATATGCCAATATCGATAATAATAACAATGATATTATCAATGCTTTCTGATCACTATTTTCTATAGCAGCCAACTCTATAATGGTCGGTTTCTGTAATAAATCTTGTATTGGAATTGAAAAATAATTATCAAATAAATTTTCAAGACTTTTCAAACGCACCACTCCAGCACGTCCAATATTTTTTGCATCTCCTGTATATCCAATCTCATCAAAAGTATTTTTAAAACACTTTATAAAATCTGTTATATTAAATATCTGACCTTTATCAGACATAGTATAATTATCCAACCATCTAAAATCTGAATAACAATTATTAATTGCCTCTTCAAAAATTTTATCAAGCGGTGTTGTCATTGATACAGCCGCAGCAAAAGCCGTCTTCAATGTAGATTTATATGTCTCCAACCTAACATTTTCCGGTGGAACAAATGGATTAAATACAAAAGGCGATATAAAATTTTTACCCGGTGTAAATATCTGTATCTCTGGAATACTCTGTATTAAAGCTCTATATTCATTCTTTGCGGGTTCAATAACCAAAAAAGGAATATTATGTTCTTTCCACAATCTATCCAACAAACTCACAGAAAATGTTGTTTTTCCCGAACCAGGGGTTCCTACTACTAACATGTGTTTTGCCAGATCTTTAAGCGAAATTCCAATTGTATTCTTTTCAGATTTTTTCAGAATACCAATTTCTATGTCCCCTGCATTTATAAGATTGTCTGCATATGTTTTACTAGCACTTTCCGAATCATTTATCGGTAATCCTGCAGATATACGACCATTTCCCAGTGGTAATCTAAATATGCCTCCGGCTTCTTTTGCCGATATAACATATGGCATTCTATATAAAAATTGATCTGAGTTATCCTGATTCCATATATATGGATTTCTATTCAGGTCAATTAACAGCTCATTTACAATCCATGGAAATGAATAATAATTATCCGTAATCCGAAGTTGAGAAGTGTCCATATGGACCTGTTTCATAAAAACTGGATTTTCTGAATCATACGATATATAACCCTGTACTTTTGATGCAAGCTTATCTGTATTGCCATAGGATCCTGCAACAATTATATTATATCCAAACATTGCTCCAGCACTTACTGTTTGGTAATATTTATATATTTCAGCCAAACGTCCCGCTGCCGAAATACTTACATTTCCTACTCCCTGCGTCATAACGCCTTTATTTAAAGTATCCAAAATCTGCGCAATTCGTGCTATCTCTGTTTTTTCCTCTACAGTTAATTGTGTTGGAAACAACTGAATAGAAAGCATGCTATATGGTTGTTCTGTCAATTCATTCATGATAGAACTCATATCATGTGCATATGAATCAAACACATCAATAGAATAAACTGCAGATAAAAACTGAGTATTAAGATTTTCTTCTCTTTCATCTTTAACAATTGCTATACCGTCTTCAATCTGTACCCCGCTAATTATTTCTGTTAATCTGGTAAACTCTATTTCCTCAAATCCATATTTCTGTAATTTTAAGGAAGATTCATATAAACTATATATCTGTTCAATTATTGCCTGTGCAGATGACTGATCACCTGAAATTGCTCGAATAACTAAAAATGGTCTTATCTTCGCCTTATAAGGCTGATTATTCACCGGTTCTGTTACCCATAACAGCTCCATAGATATCTCTGCATTGGAATTTTGTGAAATAATATATTTATAATTTTGAAAAACTTCAGATGCAAGGCTACTAAAGTTATTCATATATTCTTTTTCTATATCTGTATGATCTTGATACCCAGAACTTATAATCGATATATCTGGAATCGATGTTATTTCTATCGAGCATACTCCTACATATTCACCACTGCTAATCTCCATAAAGCTTATTTTCTTCAAATATATCACCTTCCCAACTACTCAAACTCTTAAGGATAATCCACCCCACCATATGATCCACATTTTATTATCCTACACACAGCTTTATAACCACCATAAAATACACCATATTTTTCAATAGCTAAGATTGCATATTCAGAACAACTTGGAATATAACAACACATCAATCTGGTCTGTGCTGAAGCATATCTTTGATAAACTTTTATACTCCATATAGCAATCATCTTTGAACAAATAATTCCTTGATAAAGCATGCACCAGGATACAAGCAACATATAACTAACTATGTCATAACCATTATGAATCCATTCATAATCCATTAAATACATAAATATTTCTTTTGATATCAAACAAGCGGTTACTACAAATAAAACAGCAAACCATATTGTCTTCTTCCAATCAATATGTGGTCTTACCAACTTTCTATCGTAAATTGGATGAATCAAATTTTTTTCTTTCTCTATATATTGAATTCTTTTTTTTGCCATACTATCCTAAAAGTGTCAAAGAACCATATGTTATCTAATGGATTCTTTGACACCTATAATTCATATTAATTATTATGCATTTTTCTTCTCACGAAGTTTCTGTTTCATTCCTCGAATTGCAGTTTCGAAATCTTTAACTTCCGATAATGAACATTCAAACTCTATACCTGCCCCTCTCATTCTAAATGTAGTTGTTGGAATTCTCTTTCCATCTTTATCAACTTCTTCTTCTGATATTGTTGTAAATGCTGTAATATCCTTATAAAAATACTCATCCGTGATTTCCGTTGTATAATCATCATCAAGATTAAATCTACGTCTATATACATGCACCTGCGAATCACTAAAAAAAAGCCATGCTATTTCATAAGTAGTACTAACCCAACGTCCACTGGCAGTTTGCTTAGTATATGCATTTTCTCCTCGAAATCCTTCAAAATATACTGGTGGAATTTCCCTTACCTCATCTGAATCCAGTCCTATTTTATCAAGTGCTTTCTGCATTGAATTGTAACGTGAGCGTTCACTTGCTACAATATCATAATATTGTGCATCTGTTATCGTTTTTGCACCGCATCCTTCACGTTTAAAATATGTTATTACATCTGTTTGTAACGAATTTTTCCCACGGGTAAGTTCTCTTACCATTTTTGCATTATCAGACCCTATAGTCTGCTTGTACCAAATAATTCCTCCTACAATTAAAATAATAATTACTATTCCCATATCTCTTTCTCCTTCTTCATTTGCTATTTTTTTATTTTTATATAATCAGCCTTAAGGCCGTAATTTTTTTTCACGTAGCTTTTGTCTCATTCCATTTATGGATTGAACTACATTATCGCAATTCGTCAATGCACATTCAAAGTTTATACCAGCACCATACATACCAAATTTTTCTGTTGGCACCGTTATATTATTTTGTCCAACTTCTTCCTCTGATATTGTAGAAAATGAATTTACATCCTTGTAAAAATATTCTGATGTAGATTCCTTTTTATTTTCTTTATCCATATCAAATCCACAACTATACACATGCACCTGTGAATCACTAAAAAAAATCCATGTCACCTCATATCTGGAACTAATCCATTTTCCGTTAATAGTCTTTTTTACATACGCATTTTTATAATCAAATCCTTCAAAACATACTGGACTGATTTCGTTAACCTGTTCTTCATCAATCCCTAATTTGTTTAATGCATATTTTACAGATCCATATTTCTGTTTTTTGCAATCTACCATCTGCAAATACTGCTCATCAGAAATAATCTTAGCGCCACATCCTGCCCTAAGAAAATATGCAATAACTTCAGACTGTTCTGAATTTTTACCATTACATAATTGTTTAACCATTTTTGCATTTTTAAAAGAATCATAATTTCTAATAATGATAATAATTCCTAAAAAAACTAAAGCATACAGCAATATAAAAATGAATGAACTACTAGCAGAACTACTGCCTTCATGAATCGTTTCTATATAAACCGCAAATTCTATATACTTATTTATCATTCTTCCTCGTCACCTCTACATACAATCCGGTCGACTAACGTTCAACACGTCATACAACATCTGAATATCAACATCCGGCACTCCAACATCTATAGCCATACTAAGACATTCTCTATAATCTGGTGAGGTCATATAACTCTTACGCGAAAAATAATCATATTTTATATAAGCCATAAAATAGTAGTAGATTCCTCTTGGTTCTACCATTAACGCTGCATCTATATATTCTAATGCTTTGTCTATATTAGATCTTGGATTAAGAAATGCTTTCTTACCACCAAGAATGCAAACAGCCGCATAAAAATATGTTTCAGGATCATCAAAATTATCAATCATAGCCTTATCAAACGCTTCTAGCGCTTTAGCATATAAGTGCAATTTCAAGAAACATATTCCGATAGATTTATTAATTTCCTTATTTTCGGGATCAGTACCCAATTCCTTTTTATAAAAATTTATATAACGATTTACCATTGGACTCGGCATAGAATTTACACTGTTAAAAGAAGTAATATTAATTGGATGTCCTGCTGGACATTCTTTTTGTCCAACACTTATCGGGAATCCACAATTAGGGCATTTTAAATCCATAACATTATAAACCATTTTATCTTTCTCCCACTCATATCTATATATTTTTACTATAATGTCTCAGTAAATTTAAAATAATAATATCATATATTTTCTTCAAAAACCGTCCCATGCAAAACTGACATTCTACATTGCTTTTTCGACAAAACAAGCGAGACAGATTCCCGTCTCGCTTGTTCCTTTTATTGCTCTACCTTTGTCCATCCTAAGAAAGTATTACTTTCAACAATCCTGTAATCATCTGTATAATCATTGTCATAAGTGTCATCACTTCCTGATGCATATCCTGCCAGTTTACTATTTAAAGTTGATTCTTTCTTTTCAGCATTACATAAATACCACTCTCCCGTTTCTTTATCGTATACTGCCCTTACCCAGCGATCCATTGTTTTTCCGGTATCTCTGCTTCTCCATAATATATAATACTCTAATGCATCATAGTTATTTGTTATAGAAGTAACACTTGCCTCTGCAATATCATGTGGAGCAGATATTCCAATATAATTAAACAAATCACCAATTGTATATGATGGAGCATTTGTGAATTCAAATTTGACATCATGTCTATTACCAAATGCATCTTCCTCATATTCAGAATCTGAATCCGAATCATCCTGCCCATATTTTTCATAATAAAACATTTTATCCTCAAGACTATAATCCCATTTAACTATAGTATCTGTACCAAAGATATTTTTTTCTACAATTACCGGAACTCCTCTTAAATATCCCTGAGGGACTTCTACATCTACCCGTACATAATAAACAATATAATAGTCATCTGTTTTATAATAATTATCCACCGACAATATATCTACCTGACCTACATCTTCAATTTCTATATCCACGGTATGTTTGTTTGCATCATATACTTTTCCTGATGTATGCAGTAAATCTTGTGCTATATCATACTGCTGTTTATGTGTTACCATAACAATTTCTGGAATTACACCAAAAAATACCGTGGCAATCAAAATACAAATTAATAAAACTTTTTCACTTACCCTAAATAAAGTATGTTTATCTATTTCGCTCATATATAAATGAACCAAAATAATAAGAGTACAAATACAACCTATAAATAATACAATTACCTGCATATTTTTCTCCAATCATTTGTTATATATTTTTACCGCATATTTCAATAGCCTTTGCTATCAGATGCTATTGAAATATGCGGTAAATTACCTATAATTATTCTTTACTATTGTATGCCGAACTTATGACAGCAAACTTCTATTGTACTTTTCCTTTGACTACTCTGTAGCGTTTGCCTTTAACCGTTACATAACCTGTCTTGTTACTCTTTTTACCCTTAACTACATAGTATCTCTTTCCTGACTTCTTAACGATGCCTTTATAGTTCGGTTTCCATTCTCCTTTTTTAACATACCACCATTTTCCATCTGTATTTTTTACCAGTTTTGTACTATTTTTCTTTCTTCCCTTATATACATAGTAGTATTTTCCATCCGTATGTTTTACAATTCCGGTAAATTTCGACTGCCATTTTCCATTTTTAATATAGCACCATGTACCATTTGTGCGCTTTAATAAGCCTGTATACTTTGTTTGTTTTACACCATTTTTATAGTAATACCAGCCTTTAGAGGTCTTTTTCATTCCGTTATATGCTGCTGTTGTAACATTCAAAACATTGCTGTTATAACTTGTATGGATTGAAGTCTTATTATAAGTACATGTACCATATGCCTTAACTAAGAAATTATATGTAGTATTCTGTTTTAATCCCGATAATGTACAGGAGGTTGTAGATTTTCCGGCTACATCAAGTACTCTTTGCCATTTTTTACTTGCTGTATCATACATATAAACGTAATATCCATTAGCTCCATTTACTTTATTCCAGGAAAGACTTACCTTCTTTGTCAAAGCTGCTGTTATCCATACATTAGTGCTGTCAAGATATAATCCATATCCACCGTATTCAGAAGCACCTGTCGTATAATTATTCACAGCTCTCACAAGATACTGATATGTCACGCCTGACACGCAATTTGTATCCTTATATGTATTTGTGGTTCCACCAGCAACTGTAGTCAGCTTTGCATAATTTGTATCGGTCTGCTTTTTCCGGTAAATTTCATATTTTGTAGCACCAGATACTGTCTGCCATGACAATTTAAATCCGCCCTGTATTCTTGCTAGTCCTGTCACACTACATTTACTTAAATTAATGGATTGCTTTTGTATCGTAAATTTCTGAGCACCTGAATCATTTCTTTCATACAACCACACATTGGTACCATCTGCTGATCCATAGCTTTCAACATCCAGAACTGCAGATCCACACGAAGCATTTAAGAAATATGCACCTGCTGTACCTCTGATAAACCATCTCTGTGCCGTTGCATTATTTCTTGGATACACCCATACATTGGTGCCATTTGTCTGTTCCCAATTATAATCATCAAGAGCTTTTCCTGATGCATAGTTTACAATCTCATAGGAACCATTACTCTGTCTTATAAAATGCCATAACTGATTTGCCTGATTCGATTCGGTTCTGATCGTTACATTATCATCACTATCCGCTGTTACATATTTTTTGATTGCTGTATTCATGATAGTTCCATAGAAATCATTACCTAAATTTTGCGTTTCACTATCATATCCATATGTACACACATATTTTACAGCCTCTTTATGACGACGTTCTCCATCGTTAAATGGAATTGCATAAATATCAATGCAATAATGTCCTTCTTCCGGAATCGTAAATTGATAACTGTTTGCATTTATGTCACCATCCTGACCAGTTGCCCCGGCATGATATACATTTTTGGTATCTGTGTTGTGGAGTATTAACCAATAATGTTTAAAATCACATTGATCACTACTTTTTGGCCATGTTATATTCATAGTCTCTCCGACAGCATAACAATCTCTGTCTGTTGTGATCGTAGGCATTGTCACCTCACCTCTCGCAGTCTGGTTTAATGACACCTCATGTAATTTTACAACATATACTGCACCCGCGTTCATTCTCCATGCCGCAAAATTCTTACGGTTATTGCTGTGGGCCGAAACCAATGGTGTATTTCCGGACACTCCGGTACAGATACCAGCATGATCAATGTCATTTGGAACCTTACCATCTACTTCTGTTCCCCATACATAAAATAATGGATCACCTATTTTTACATCTGACGGAGAAGGATTTCTTACAATCAAACCACTATACTCCGGTTTTGCCCGGAACCATTCCAATAAATAATCCGCTCTTTTCCATGCTGTTGAATACGCATACCATGTGCCATCCGTTTGTAATCCTCCGGCTACTAAACACTGTGAAACGTAGTTCGCACAATCATTACCTTGAAAATATGCATATCCGCTATTATATGAATTAACGTTTGTTCCACCACTGTTATCTGTATAAGTTAATCCATAATTTGCCGCCGCACCTCCATTATAAGTTGTTGCTGCTTTCACTTTGCTTATATTGTTTTTACCAAATATATCATTTGGCATATAAACAATTATCATGGCAGCAACCATCACCATACAAATGGTTTTCTTCCATATTCTTGCCATATGGAACTTTCCTTTTCTTACATCATTCATAAACATTCGTCTCCCTTCATTTATTTTCAATACACGCTTCAAAAGTTCTGGTTAATTTATATAATAATATCACAAATATAAACCCATAACCGTCCCCTGCAATTTTGACATTCTACATTGCATTTTCGACAAAAAAGAACCTGCTATGACTTTCATCACACTGACGAAATCATAGCAGGTTCTTTTTCTCTATAATCTTATATCTCTATCTTACTTATACCCTTTCTCCTTCTCATACTCTATAATGAAATCCCGGTTTGCAAGCTCATATTGATTAAATACTGCTGTGTCGTCAAAATCATCCGGCTCAACCGTTCCATGATACCAGCTTTTGGAATTGAAATATGCCTGATAATCGGCGTCTTTGAACTTTCTTCCATGACGGGCATACAGTTCGTTACATGCCAGACGGATCTCATCCGGTGTTAATCCATCCAGATCATCCTCTGTCAGATATTCACTGTCACTATATGGAAGAATGTAGTCATCGGAAGAATCATCTTCTGATGTTGGATTATAATAAAACGACTCATACGCTCTACCGCTATATTCACATTCATCCTCCAGATTGTCCACACTTAACTGACGTGGATAATAGGATGGTCCTGCAACAGAATATATCTTGCCAACTACGCACAACTCGCCATCCTCATCTACATATGGTACCGCATCCCGCACATTGGATAAAGCAATCGTCCAGTTATAAGTTTCTTTCAGAAAAGAATCCGTTCCTTCCATATCCTTATATGTATTGGTAAAACAACTATCCATTGCATCCTGAACGTTTTTTTCATATGAATTTTCATCAATATCCAGATAAGCCAACACATCATCCTTTGAAAGAAGTACATCTTTACGAAGATCGATCGTATATACATAAAAATCTGTATATTCATTTGCATCAAAATCCACCCGCACAACTACCGACAACAAATCCTGATAAACAGACCACTCATATCCAATAGCAATACAATCTGTATATTCGGCTCCCGCTTTTGCCATATAATCATTTCCGAGCTTCTCTATCTGTGTATTTACATTTTCACAGGCGGTACTGTCATAATCTATGTATGGTAAATGGTATACAACCTCACCATCTTTCGTCTGCACTTTCCCGGACATTTTCGAATCAACAACCATGTGACCTGAATACTCTTCCGGCATTTCACCGGTTCCAAATCCCACTTCTTTTTCTTCCGGAAGTGCGGCTGCCTTGCCATCTGATCCTGCTGCAGAAGAAGCCTCCTCTGATGTTTCCGTGTCAGAACCTGTATCCATACCGGCTGTTTCATCCGTTTTTCCGGTTTCTTCTGCCACGGTTGTTTCGGTCTTTTTGCTGCTGCCATCAGAATCTTTTTTTAAGGAAAAACTGCATCCCATGAGGCTGCCTGCCAGTGCCATACTTAATACTATAAATCCTGCTTTTTTTTTCATCCTTTTTACCCTCGTTTCTTTATCTTATAACTGCCAGTTTATATTTTCAGCATTTTTTGCTACCAGCAGTTTGGTTCTGAGTTCTGTATCATCCAGATCTATAAAGTCACCATTTGAATAATACTTCCACTGTGCTACTTCCTGATTCCCTGACCAGTTCATCTCACTGATCACATAAAACTGCATCGAAGCCAACGGTTCCTCACGATATTTCATATATCCATAACAATCGTTAAAATGTTCCCTATGTACCAGTTCCTTTATTTCCATAAATTCCTGTTCATTCTTTACCTGCCATATGGATAGTCTGCAGTCCTTTTTAGGCTTTCGTATTATTTTTTCAACAGATCGGTTGAACAAGATGGATATACAAATATAGAATACCGCATATTCTAATATATACACTCCAATATGTACAGAATCTCCCATTGTTGTATAAAAACGTTCCTGCTGCAACTGATTGCGGTAATATATAATTACCTCTGTAATATACAACGATAAAATGGCATCTGTTACAAGCTGTCCTATTGTGATTGCCGACTGCATACATTTTGAGTTAGCAAAAAAACGAATAACCGCCAGCACAATTGCTGTTATTACAGCAACGATCAATAGCACAATTCCTATATTCCCAATTGAGGAAAATATCCAGTCCTTTTTATCTTTTATGCTTGGATTAACTACTTTTCGTGTGCATTCTTCAAGGGATCGCACAGTCTCATTGGAATACAGTAAGGACAGGAAGCCCATTCCAAATCCTATTAAACATACAATCAACCCCATTAATTTCTTTTTCATATCTTCATCCCCCATATCTTGTATATTTCTCCAACAATATATTCGTCACACCATCAGGCAAGAACCGCTTCCATTTCAACCCCAAGCACATCCCCAAGCGTTTCTGCCACCTTCTCCGCGGCATAAAGTTTATAATACAGTCTGGAATCCTGTTCTCCCATCTGGAAATAGCCATCGATGATCGTGTCAGAAACAGCCACTGCATAATATACTTCTCCCGGTACACTATCCTGATTGTTTGGATCAATATTTCCCGTTGTCCCGGTAATACCGATGCCGATATCTGCACGATATGCCTGTTTACAGGCTTCTGCCATTGCCCGCGCTGTTTCTTTGGAATAGACACCACAAGTTTCTATCACCGCTTCCGGAACACCCTGCATGATCTTTGCTTCGTTGGAATAGGTTACAAATGCTCCTTTTAATATTGCAGATGCCCCTTCAGTATCTGTGATTAGGGAAGCAATCTGCCCGCAGGTGATACTTTCCATGGTTGTGATCGTCATTTTCCGGTCGATCAGACAGCCTGTCAATCGTCTGTAATTATTCCGTATTGTCTTTTCCATCTGTTCATCCAGTTTTTTTCCTGCCATTTATCCTTCCACCTTTGTTGCCTTTAATCTATTTATTATTATAATATATTCACAAAAGGATTTCCACAAGTGGAAATCCTTCTGTCATTTCTATTTATCCTATCCCTTCTCCACAACCAGGAGCTCCTCGCCATTCTTCACCTTTCCGGTCTTTACCGGACGCAGTTTATAGCCATCCGGGAGCTCTGTTATAATGACAGGGGATATTAAGGATGGCGCATGCTTCTTCAGATAAGGAAGAGCCAGCCGCATGACCGGCTGTCCGGCAGACACTATCTGTCCGGTCTCAACCAGTACGTCAAAACCTTTGCCATTTAGCTTTACCGTATCGATTCCAATATGGATCATCACACCGATTCCCTGTTCCGTTACCAGCCCTATGGCATGCTTCGTGTCGAAGACAAAGGCAATCGTTCCGGCAACAGGCGCGGTTATTTCAGGATCCGTTGGCAATACAGCGATTCCATCGCCCATCATTCCACTGGAAAATGCCTCATCCGGCACACTTGATAATTCAAAAACCTCTCCTGTAACCGGACTCAATATAGATACTGCAATAACCGCTTTCTCATCATACCCCTCCAGATAATCTTCCAGATTGGATTTGATCACAGACACCTTCGGGCCATAGATGACCTGTACGCCATATCCTTTTTTCACCACGCCGGATGCTCCGCTTGCCCGGAGAATATCTTCTTTTACAAGAGCTGCATCATATACCGTACAACGCAGTCTGGTTGCACAGCAGTCAACATCCGATATATTTGCTTTGCCACCAAGTCCTTCACAGATCAGTCTGGAAGTCTCCATCTGTGGGCCGTGATTCCGGAAAACATCCGTATTCCGGTCATTGTCTGATCCCTGCTCTCCGGCATTTTCTCCATGCTTTCTGGCATCCATATCACTCCGACGATATAATTTCACTTCGTCATTGTTATCTCTACCCGGTGTTTTCAGATCAAACCGCCGGATCAGATAATAGAACAATACATAATATACGATAAAATAACCGATACCAACAATGACGATCCAGATCCAGTTCGTCTTTGCATTTCCCTGCATGATGCCAAACAGGGTAAGATCGATCAGTCCTCCGGAGAAGGTCATTCCCACACCGACTTCAAATACATGCATCAGCATATAGGCAAAGCCTGCCAGAATACAATGGATTCCATACAGAGCCGGTGCAACAAATAAAAATGTGAATTCCAGCGGCTCTGTAATACCTGTGATCATGGCTGTAAGGGCTGCGGAAAGAAGCAGTCCGCCTGCTGCCTTCCGTTTCTCCGGTGCTGCTGTTTTATACATAGCAAGAGCAGCTCCCGGCAGACCAAATATCATAAGCGGGAATTTACCGGACATAAATCTGGTGGCTGATACCGCATACTTTGTAACGGATGGATCTGCAAGCTGTGCAAAGAAGATATTCTGTGCTCCTTCTACAACACGCCCACCAACCTCCAGCGTTCCTCCGACCGCAGTCTGCCAGAATGGCAGATAGAACACATGATGCAGGCCAAATGGTATCAGAAGACGTTCCATAAATCCATATACCCAGGTTCCTGCATAGCCGGAATTTAAAACCAGATCACCTACGGTATAGATGCCTTTCTGGATTGCCGGCCAAATAAAGAACATCAAAATACCAACTCCGGTATATACCAATGCTGATATGATCGGAACGAATCTGGAACCACCAAAGAAAGACAACACCTGCGGCAGTTCAATCTTATAAAAGCGGTTATGCAGGGCAGCCACACCAAGTCCTACCAGGATACCGCCAAATACACCCATTTGCAAAGATGTGATACCGCAGACAGAAACAACCGCCCCTGCAAGCATTGCTTCCGTACCACCATTTATCGTGATCAGCGCACTGATTGATGCATGCATGATAAAGAATGCAATAGCCGCTGATAGCGCAGCAACTTCCTTCTCCTTTTTTGCCATACCGATCGCCACGCCCATGGCAAACAGGATTGGCAAATTGGCAAATACCACATTTCCTGCCTCACTCATTACCTCAAATACAGCAGCAAATATCGTTCCCGGCCCAAGGATCCGCATCAGCCCATATGTTTCAAGCATGGTTTCATTGGTAAATGAGCTTCCGATTCCAAGCAGCAGTCCTGCCACCGGCAGGATCGCAATCGGAAGCATAAACGACCGACCAACCCGTTGTAATATTCCAAATATTTTATCTTTCATATAAAAAATCTCCCTGTTTCACAGATACATTCATACGAACTAGTATCTGCAAAACAGAGAGAATCATTCTATTTTTATGAAAAAACTTCTTCTTTGTATGGTCTTCCGATCTTTACGACTTCTCCATTATCCAGAGTTACGGTTGATCTGGAATAATGCTTGACGTGCTGACGGTTGATAATACAATTACTGTTTACACGGACAAATATCTTCGGAAGATTTTTCAAAGCATTTGTCAATGTAATATACTGCACATAATCACCTCTTGTTGTACAGTATCTGGTGAGACGATCATCTCTGTGAATACAGATGATCTCCGAAGCTGAAAAAATATTGATCGTTTTCCCATAGCAGACCCGGATAAAATTACTTCTGCTCATATTCAGACGCTTGATCGCCATATCAACGGCATGCACCAGCTTGATATCCCGGTTTCGCTTCATAACACAATTGCAGTGCTCCACGTCATAGATATCCCAGCCATCCGGAATATGGTCTGCATAAAATATAATCTTGCAATTTGGAACAGAACGATTGATGGCTCTGGCCAGACAGATCCCGTTATATTGCAGATTGTCAAATACGATCTCCGTGATAAATATATCACAGGAAAAGGTACTTTCTTCTACATCTATAGACGCTTCTTCCGGCAGATACAATTCAAACTCTACATTATCCAGATCCATACGGGATTCTATAAAATCCTTCACAGCTTCCACTTCATGCATAGATGAATCACATATACCAATTTTCATTTGTATAACACTTCCCTCTCATTTGAATGCCACTTGTAAATTTTAGTATATTTCTTAGATATATGCAGTATTATTGTTAGTTTTTACATATAATAGAAGTGTCACTATCTGTTTCTTTTTTGATATTTATTAGAAAATACTTAAAAAGAAAAGGAATACCATCATGACACTGAATTATAAAATTATAGGATCACGCATAAAAATACGCAGAAAAATGAAAGATGTCACCCAGGAACAGATGGCGGAAGACCTTAATCTGTCTGTAGGTTTTATCAGTCAACTTGAACGTGGTATCTGCAAAGTGAGTCTGGATACACTTGCAAATATCACCGAATATCTGGATTGTACTTTTTCTGATATTCTTGAATACAATCAACATTCTGAAAGCTATAATCAATCGAAACTGAATGCTCTTTATTCATCCTTATCCCTTGAAGACCAGCATGTTATGCTCAGTCTGATGGAGGCTTACACAAAACACCGCTAATATCCGGAAATTAGAATACCATAAAACAGACTAAAAAAAACGTAGATTGTCAATTCTACGTTTTATCATGCATAAATGACATGTACAACTGACATTTCTGCTTTTTTTCTGCATAATTTACATCATAATAACAATAACAAAACTCCGATCATCAAAATTAGAATCCTAATTCCAGATAACCGGAGTTTTTATTATGTTTATTTTATTATTCTTTCGAATCTGTTATTTACTTATCTTACGGAAATTCTTCTTACCACGTCTTACAACGATTCCGTCTCCATCAAACTTCTCTTCCGGAATTGTAACTGAGATATCAGGTATCTTATCACCATCAACTGCAACTCCGCCCTGCTCTACCGCACGTCTTCCTTCATTTCTGGAGGATACCAGACCGGACTTTACAAGTACGGATACGATATCAATCGCACCATCCTTGAAATCATCGTCTGATAATGTAACAGATGGCATATCAGCAGCAACACCCTTGGAGAATAATGCTCTTGCACTCTCCTGTGCCTTTACTGCTTCTTCTTCGCCATGAACCAGCTTTGTAAGTTCAAATGCAAGGATCTCTTTTGCTGTATTTAACTGGCTTCCTTCCCAGCTGTCCATCTTGTCGATCTCTTCCAGTGGAAGGAAGGTCAGCATACGGATACATTTTAATACATCGGCATCTGCAACATTTCTCCAGTACTGGTAGAACTCAAATGGTGATGTCTTGTTTGGATCCAGCCATACAGCACCCTTCTGCGTCTTACCCATCTTCTTGCCCTCTGAGTTCAGAAGCAGGGTGATCGTCATGGCATATGCATCCTTGCCAAGCTTTCTACGGATCAGTTCTGTACCACCAAGCATGTTGCTCCACTGGTCATCACCACCGAACTGCATATTACAGCCGTATTTCTGGAATAACTCATAGAAATCGTAGCTCTGCATGATCATGTAGTTGAACTCTAAGAAGCTTAAGCCCTTCTCCATTCTCTGCTTGTAGCACTCTGCACGAAGCATATTGTTGACTGAGAAATGAGGACCAACCTCACGAAGAACATCTATATAGTTCAGATCCAGTAACCAGTCTGCATTATTTACAAGCAATGCCTTGCCTTCTGAGAAATCGATAAAACGGCTCATCTGCTTCTTGAAGCATTCTACATTATGAGCGATCGTTTCTGTTGTCATCATCTGTCTCATATCGGTACGTCCGGACGGATCACCGATCATAGCTGTACCGCCACCAATCAGGGCGATCGGCTTATTACCTGCCATCTGTAAACGCTTCATCAGACAAAGTGCCATGAAATGACCGACATGAAGACTGTCTGCAGTTGGGTCAAATCCTATATAAAAAACAGCTTTTCCATTATTTACCAGCTCTTTGATCTCTTCTTCATCTGTTGTCTGGGCAATTAATCCTCTTGCCACTAACTCGTCATAAACCTTCATTTTTTTCCTCCTGTAGCAGCATCCATTTAGATGCTGACCTTTTATATCATAATTATTATCTACTTATTTATTCTGTATCCAGATGGCATACCAGCCGAATATTATATCAGTCAGATGTCATACGCTAAAATTAAAATATCTCCGATCAATTTCCAGCCATTGCTTCATCTACACACACTTTGTGATTATACAACGAAACTATCTGCTTTGACAAGTCCGGACTTTTATAATCCCACCATCCACTATTTCTTTGTTCTGCTCCCGTCTTTTTTCAGACTGTTTCTGCGGATTCCTGCTGCTATCGCCACAAATAAAAACAGGAACGGTGTCGTGATCGGCTGCTCTACATTGACGAACGCCTGTGTGATATAAGAAACGATAAGCATCAGAACCGCAAGCATCACCGGTTCATCCTTCCAGGTTTTCACACAGTTACGGATCGAAGTAATGATCAGCCCTACATAAGTGATCAGGCCAAAAGCTCCCATCGTGACCAGATACTGCAGATATTCATTATGCGCACTGTCATAAACCGTTCCGGTTACTGCCAGCATCTCATCATAATACCGGGCAGACATCAGCGCATAGATGCTTTCATTTCCATTTCCAAATACCTGATCAACAAATGGCAGATCCTGATAGATCCGGCATAATCTCGACCAGATGAAGCCTCTGTAATCTCCCCAGAAATCATCAAATACGAAGATCTCCCAATGGTTGATACAGCCGATAACTGTCACGGTGATCCCTGCTATGAGCAATATTCCTGCTATGAGCAAACGGGATAATGCGGATCTTCCTGTATTATATTTCTTCTTTGATAACCATATCGCACACAAGATACCGATCACACAACAGACAGTCAATATGTCTCTTGCATCCACCAGCTTCGCCAGACCGGACAGCTTCTCATATCCCCTTCCGGTTTCTGTCGTGATCCACGCCATGATTGTATAACCGGAAAGAAAGGTGGTACAAACAGTTACAAATTCTGCAAACAGGCTTCGTTTTAATGCGAAAAAGAGTAATATCACCCATGCTGCAGCAAGTCCCATATAGGCACTGTCACTGTTTGCCGCGATCAAGGAGGCTCCGCCCAACAGAAGGGCTGCCATATAGCAGATCCGGAATGCCCGCTTTTCTTCGATCAGATACATACCGGAAAAGAACGCAGCACTGATGCAGACAAAGCCAGCAAATATATTGATATTTCCAAAGGTGGACAGGAACATCGCCTGCTGATCCTCTCTGATATGTGACAACAGATGAAACACATCAATATCCAGGTGTTGTAAGCTTCCCATCAAAAATGCAAGTCCACTGATAACAGAAAACACCGGTGCCAGGATCTGCTGCCATTTATATCCGCTTCCAATGCCAATATAAAGCACAAGCACAAGCACCAGAAATTCCAGTCCGCAGCGTCTTCCCATGGATCCGGTGTAGGCTGCCATTTTATCATCTGCCATGATCCATGCAAGTGTGCCTGACAGCACAAAGGCTCCCATCCAGATATCCGACGCCAGAAAATTTCTGCCTCTTCCCGTTTTTTTTGCAGCATCCGTATGCTCTTCCATATGATCCGTAAATCCGAGTATGAATGTCAGACACATCAATATCCCATAGATCAATACTCCATTTTTAAAGAAATTGTATTTTGTGATCGTAATATCCATATATCCATCATGAAGAACCAATGGAAAAACAACAAACATGTACAGCAGGAATGCCGTTGTAATGCTTTCTTTAAAAATATGAAATGCCGCTTCTTTTTTAAAATCGTTCATTTTTGAAAAAGCCGGCTTTTGATCTCCGGCTTTTTGTTTCTTATTTGTTTTTGTCATTTTCTCTCTTTACCTTTATTCCTATAGCAATGGTGACAGGAGTCTGAGGAAGGCATCCACCAGTGTAATTCTGGACATATGCTCCTTACACCAGTCCAGCGTGATCTCTTCTGATTCCTTCATCGTTGAAAGCATATCATACTTCACTTCTGCAATGATACTGGAATCATATACCAATACACCGCATTCAAAATGATGATAAAAACTTCGGTTATCCATATTGATAGAACCGATTGATGTCAGATTATCATCCGTCAGGATACATTTGGAATGGATAAATCCCGGTGTGTACTGATAGATCTTCACGCCGGCACGAAGCAGCTCTTTGTAGCTCGACTGTGTCATACGAAAGATCATCTTCTTATCCGGGATAGCCGGTGTTACGATTCGGATATCGATGCCTCTCTTTGCCGCAAGCTTTAATGCTGTCATCATCTCATTGCATACGATCAGATATGGTGTAAAAATATATACATACTCTCTTGCGTCATTGATCATCTGCATATATATGTTCTCGCCAATCGGCTCTTTCTTGAGCGGATTTGTCGTATATGGTTGAAGATATCCATCATTCAAATGCTTCTTCTGCTCTGTTGGACGATAGCTTAAGATATGCTTATCTTCATTTCGGATACTGTTCCACAGCTGTAAAAACAGGATTGTAAAACGCCATGCAGCATCACCTTCCATACGGATACCATTATCCTTCCATTTGCCATAAGGTGCTTTCTTATTTATATACTCATCGGATAGATTAAAGCCGCCGGTATAGGCAACCTTACCATCCATAACCGCGATTTTCCGATGATCCCTGTTATTAAAGATCGTTGCCAGAAATGGTACCACCTGATTAAATGCCATACATTTGATCCCATGGCTCTCCAGCTCACGCCAGTAATACTTTGGCACATAAAAGACTGAGCCGATATCATCATAGATCAGGCGGACTTCCACGCCCTCTTTTACTTTCTCTTTTAAGATCTCAAGCACCGTATTCCACATTTCGCCCGGATTGATGATGAAATATTCAAGGAAAATATACTTTTTTGCCGATTTCAGGTCATCGACAAAATCCGGCCAGACATCTTCCCCCATCGGATAATACCGGACATCCGTATTCTGATATACAAGCGAACCTGCATAATCTTCTGTATATTTGAACAACCGGTATGGCGGCTGCCCCTTTATCACATCACTGAAATATGCCATATTTGCATACAGATCCGTCTCGTAGTCCCATTCTGCCGCATGCTTCATATATTTCTCTAACTTCTTCGGCATAATGATATGTCCATAGAGCAGATAAAGCAGACCACCGAGGACCGGAAACATCAGGATCGGAACGATCCATGCCAGTTTAATTGACGGATTCACATCCTTTAATAACAGATGCATCACAGCTATAAAACTTAACAAATGCAGAATAGCCGCCACCAATACATAGTATTGCTGCAGCTTTAATACTTCTACCATAAAGAAGATCAACTGTGCCGCTACCAGCAGACATGTAATTACCATTCGACTAAATAACCTGTTCAATAGTTTCTTCATAGACAATTTCCTTCTTATTAATTTATGACAGGACACAGTAAACCGTGCCCTGCCATTTTATCTTTTATCCCGTATTTCTATTTTACTTGATCGAAGTTACCTTATATCCGGCTTCCTTCACTGTATTCTTAATCTCTTTATCGGATAACTCGCCACTTAAAGTAAGCACCGCCTGCTTCTTCTCATGGCTGACCTCCGCTTCTGTTACCTGTGGAAGTGCCTCAAATGCTTTCTTCACTCTTGCCTCGCAGTGTCCACACATCATTCCTTCTATATACACCGTCTTATTCATCGTACCAGTCTCCTTTTCTATCTTATTATTTCCCTCAACATTTTTTGATACCATTTTTTGGTGTATTCTGTATTTACTATTATTAACATATATCTTCACGAAATTCAACCGTAATGCATTCATTACTACACAAAAACTGGAAAGGCTCATGGCAAATGCTCCAAACATCGGGTTTAATTTCCAGCCAAACATCGGATACCAGACACCTGCGGCAAGCGGTATTCCGATAATGTTATAAATAAATGCCCAGAACAGGTTCTCTTTGATATTTCGTATCGTTGCCATACTTAACCGGATCGCTGCAGGAACGGTTCGAAGACCTTCCCGCATCAGTACCACATCTGCCGCATCGATTGCAACATCGGTTCCGGCTCCGATCGCCATACCGATATCCGCACGGGTTAATGCAGGGGCATCATTAATGCCGTCACCAACCATGATCACACGGTGCTCCTTCATCAGTTCTCTTACTACCTCTTCTTTTCCATCCGGCAGTACATCAGCGATCACGCGGTCAACACCTGCCTGTTTACCGATTGCTTCTGCTGTCTTTGCATTATCTCCGGTTAACATAACAACTGAATAATTCATCTCTTTTAATTCTTTGATCGCAAGGATTCCATCCTCTTTGATCGTATCTGCAACTGCAAGGATACCGATCAGTTTATTCTCATCGATTGCCAGATAGATCGGGGTCTTGCCCTGTGAAGCTAATTCTTCTGCCAGTGTCTTATCCGCCTCGGATAAGGTTACATACTGGCTGATAAATTTTCCATTTCCACCAAGCAAAATATGATCTGATATCTGAGAATGGTTCTGTCCTGCACGAAATCCTCTTTCATTCTGTGAAACCGCCTCACTGCTTAATCTACAGCGGAGTCCATTTCCCGGAAGCACCTGAAAATCTTCAATCTTCTGTGGCTTGATCCCTTTCTGTCCGACATATTCCATAATGGCTTTGCCGATTGGATGCTCACTGTATTGTTCCAGACTTGCTGCAAAGGTAAGCAGGTCTGTCTCACTGTATCCATTTCCCGGAACTACATCTACCACTTCCGGCGTTCCATTTGTGATCGTTCCTGTCTTATCCAGTACAACCACATCTGTTTTTCCTGTCATCTCAAGTGCTGCCGCATTCTTAAATAGGATACCCTGCTTTGCTCCGACACCGTTACCTACCATAACGGCAACCGGTGTTGCAAGTCCAAGTGCACATGGACAACTGATCACAAGCACCGATATACCTCTGGCAAGTACAAAGCCTGTGCTCTCTCCTGCAATGATCCATACAATAATAGTGATCAAGGAACAGATCAGGACAGCCGGAACAAAGATACCGGATACCTTATCTGCAATCTTTGCGATCGGTGCTTTTGTTGCTGCTGCATCACTGACCATCTCTATGATCTGGGATAAAGTCGTATCTGTACCGACTCTGGTTGCCCGACATTTCAGATAACCGGATTTATTGATCGTTGCGGCAGATACCTTATCTCCTTCTGCTTTATCGACCGGAAGACTCTCACCGGATAAAGCAGACTCATCAACCGCACTGTTTCCTTCTATAACCACACCATCTACCGGAACACTGGATCCCGGACGGACGATAAATACCTCTCCAACTACCACATCCTCAGCAGCAACTTCCTGTTCTTCTCCATCACGAAGAACAAGGGCTGTTTTGGGTGCAAGCTTCATTAATCCCTTTAAGGCATCTGTCGTACGACCTTTGGAATATTCCTCGAGTGTCTTACCAACCGTTATAAGTGCAAGAATCATCGCTGCCGATTCAAAATAAAAATCATGCATCAAGGTCATAACACGGTCATTATCCTGCCGCATCACGGCATCTGTCATTGCAAATAATACATATGTGCTGTAAATAAAGGATGCGCCTGAGCCAAGTGCTACTAATGTATCCATACCCGGTGCTCCATGGATCACACCCTTAAATCCATTAATAAAAAACTTCTGGTTTACAACCATGATCGCAATTGCAAATAACATCTGGATCAGTCCCATAGCGACATGGTTATCACTGATAATCGCCGGCAATGGCCATCCCCACATCATATGTCCCATGGAAATGTACATCAGCGGAATTAACAGAACGATAGATGCGATCAGCCGGACCTTCATCTTGTGCAGGGCTGCATGATTATCCAATTCATCTGCATCCGCTGCCTGCTTCTTCCCGACATTCTTCCGGTCTTCTCCTGTCATCAGACTGGCTCCATATCCTGCCTTTTCTACTGCTTCAATAACTGTCTTAGGATCAGCATGTCCTTCTACTGTCATCGAATTTGTAAGCAGGCTGACGGTACAACTGTCAATCCCTTTTACTTTCTTCACTGCCTTTTCTACGCTTGCGCTGCAGGCACTGCAGCTCATTCCTGTTACGTTATATTTATCCAATTCATTCACCCTCTTATCAAGCTTTTATCATGTGCTTCGCACATTCTATGCCTTCATTATATCTTAAACACATTTTTATTATGTTTCATATCCAAAGCAATCATACGAACATATTCTCATACGATCTTCCAGACAGAAAATTTCTATGTGTTTATTTCATTAATTTCTTAATGGTATCTACCAGATCATCCACCGTATCTTCTTTTCCTGCTTTGATATCCTCGATCACACAGGTTCGGATATGCTCTGCAAGAAGTTCCTTATTAAAGCTGTTCAATGCAGAATTGACAGCGGCAACCTGTACTAATATGTCCGTACAATATGCATCCTTTTCCAGCATTCCCTTGATTCCCCGGATCTGTCCCTCGATCCGGTTCAGCCGGTTCATCAGCTTCTTATATTCACCTTCTGTTCTCTGTTTTGTTTTATGACAATGGCAACATGGTTCTTCCATTCTTGTCCGCTCCCTTCTGTCTGTTTCCTGAATTTTTTCATCCATCTGTATCTGTACATTTATTTTTTGTATCCAATTTTAATGATCCCGGATACGATATTATATATACCCCATAGGGGTATTTTTGTCAATACCAAAACCAATAAAAAACGCAGGGCAAATGATAAAAAATATCACTCGTCCTGCATCTTTATAGTCTGGCGTCGTATGACACCTTATTTTCCTGTAGGATTGTATTATTCTACAACATCATCCTCTAACAGACCTTCGTCGTCAATGATCCCCTCATCGGATCCATCCTCTATCTCATCTGATGAATCATCGGATCCGTCATCACTGCCATCTGATGAATCACCGGATCCGTCATCACTGCCATCTGAATCTATACTTTCCATATCACTGTCATCATATTCGTATCCATCGATCATATCACCCTGATCATCGTAATAATCACTGTATGAGATCGAACCGGCCTCCAGAACATCTTTCAGATTGTAGATTGTTCCATCGGTTGCATTTACCATAAGTGCCTGTACCGGATAGTCAAAATCATATGTTCCATCATTTTCGTCTGCCTGTGCAAATATCCATACAGGAACATAATTATATACATCATCCTGAGAATCATCCTTAATACAGTAATATGTCAATCTGACATCGTTAAATTCAATATCGCTGTAGGAAGTCTTATTATCTGTATAATACTGTGCAACATTCTTATCCAGTTCCTTTAAAAGCTCCTTCCAGCTCAAAAGATCTACATTTTTTTGATCCTCACCGGTTGAAACTAACAATGGATAACAGCTTGCGTTGATCACGCCATTGGAGTCGATCTGAATGGAGAACGTCTCTGTTGGAGCATCATACCAGGCATCATCCTCATCGCTTGAAAGAGTGTCAACCATAGACAGATCCGCACTGTATGGAGCAGTTCCATTGACAGAACGTCCAAAGTTTACGATATAGCCTTCATACTCTGTTGCAATCACATTATAAGAGCTGTCATAATACTCCCATAATAACGGAGATTTATCTGTAACGATCACATCATCAATTCCACATCCGGCAAGAAATTCCTGTGCCAGTGATACGGCTTCATCTTCAGAAAATGTACAAGTATTTACAATGCTGTCATCAATTCCCTCTTCTCCATACTTTGCGTCATAAGCATATACAAAGGATGCACCCTCATATGGTCTGTAATTGATCATGCTTTCGGATGGATAATAAGAAAGATCAAAGCTTGCATTTAACCCTTCTGTTCCCTCTGAAAATGAGAGCATGAACTGATTATCGCCAATCTGTCCGATATAATCCGATGCACTGTAATCACCGGCTCCTTCTCTCTCATCCGTTGCCGTTGCCATTTCATTTTCCAGATAGGATATGTATTCCTTACAATAATCCTCTGTATCTGTATCTCCAGCTTCCTTCGCATCGTCTAACATCGTCTGATATGAATCAATCTGAGTCTGCAGATCACTCTTGGTCTGGTGCTCAAAGTCATATACATAGATACCCTTTGACTTATCAAAGATTGCCTCACAGACCTTCTGCCTGTATGCATTATCAAAGGAATTCTTCTTATAAGACACAATAGACATACTGTCGGAATCTGGTGTTATGATATCATCATCTTTAATGGTAATCTCTTTGATACCGGAATCACCGGTATCCAGCTTACCCTCATAAGACTCCGGAACACCGAGACGGGACGATAATTCGCCGCCTTCTCCTGCACTTCCTTCTTTCTGCGTTCCATCACCCATATCGTAATCAACCTTCTTATTACATCCTGAAAAAACAGTTGCTGCAGACAATGCTGTTGCCAGTAACACTGCCGACATTTTTGTTAATTTTCTCTTCTTCATGGTTTCCTCCTCGAAATTCCAAATCAGCTAAACAAAGTTATTATAATCGAACCAACGCACGATAGCAAGAAAAAGCAAGAAAGAAAATGTGAAAATATTGCGAACGGCCCTGAATGCATATGCATCCAGCGCCGTTTTCTGAACTGATATTTATTCTTTTGAAATAACAACCTTGCCATCCACTACCTGAATCTTTACCTTGTTTGTATCAATTCCGGCAGCCTCCAGAATATCATCACTGATCTGTACACGGTGTGCCTTATCCATAATGGAATATTCTTCATGGGAATCGGTTCCATTAAAGCTCTCGCTTTCCATGTCATTGATCCGTTTTCTGTAATCCTCTTTCATGATCTTTTCTGTACTGATCTTACCATCTGCGATCATAACCACACGTCCAACCTTATTTGCAAGACTGATATCATGCGTTACGATGATAACTGTAATACCCATTTCCTCATTCAGTTTCCGGAACAGATCCTGGATCATATCTGAGGTTTTGGAATCGACTGCACCGGTCGGCTCATCTGCCAGCAGGATTTTTGGATTGTTGGCAAGTGCGATCGCAATTGCAACTCTCTGCTGCTCACCACCGGACATCTGTGCCGGATAGGAATTTACCTTTTCCTTTAAACCAACCTTGCACAAAAGATCATAGGCTCTGGCTTCCCGGTCTTCCTTATTGTCTTTATCAAAATACATCGGCACCTGGACATTTTCCAGAGCTGTCATATACGGAAGCAGGTTTCTGGAATTCTTCTGCCATACAAAGCCAACGGTATGTTTCCGATATTCTACCAGTTCTTTGTCTGTCATTGCAAAAAGGTCTTTTCCATCTACATATAATTTTCCTGCTGTCGGACGTTCCAGTCCACCGATCATATTCAAAAGCGTTGACTTACCACTACCGGATTTACCGATAACTGCCATCAGCTCACCCTTTTTGATCGTAAGCTCCAGCCCCTGAAGTGCCATTACTTCAACTTCATCTGTTTTATAGATCTTAACCAGACTGTCGCAGTCAATTATATTGCCGGTTTCTTCATATTCTTCCGCAGCCTGACTGTTTCTGTCTGTATCGTCCAAATCTTCTGATGTTTCTGTATCGTCATCTGCTATATCTGCTTCATCAACAGCGTTCCCAGCATCCACTGCAGTCTCCTGCGCACCGATATCGTTCATGTCTGTATCTGCGATATCGGCGTCTTCCTGAACAGGATCCTGATCTATTGGTTCTTCCATCATCTGTGCAACATTTTCCTGCATATCAGTTTCCGGAATCGTATTTTTATCTTTTTTCTTAAAAAATCCACTATGCTTTGCCAATGATCTCACCATCCTCTATCTCAAATACTACGTCTCCGAGTTCCATCAGGTTTGGATCATGTGTCGTCATAACGATCGTGATTCCTTCTTTTGCCACCAGATCCTTGAACAGCTTCATAACATTCAGTCCGGATGCTGTATCCAAAGCTCCTGTCGGCTCATCTGCAAAGATTACCCTTGGCTTATGGGCAACCGCTCTTGCGATCGCTACCCTCTGCTGCTCACCACCGGACATCTGGTTCGGCATATGGAACATTCTGGAACTAAGTCCAACCATCTCCAGAACCTCGCGGATACGGGAATCCCGGTTTCCTTCATATTCCGCAAGTCTTAAACCAAAATCTACATTCTCATATGCATTCATGATCGGAATCAACGCTACCGACTGGAATACAAATCCGATATCGTACCGTCTGAGTTTTTCTCTTTCCGGTACAGCCATCTCCGACAGGTCGTGATCCTCTATGATCACCTGCCCCTCCGTTGCTTCATCCAGCGCACTTAAAATATTTAAAAGGGTTGTTTTACCGGAACCGGATCTTCCCTTCAGGATCGCAAGCTTTCCTTCCGGGATATCCAGATCTATTCCTTTAAGAGCATAAAATGGTTCGCCATTTCCAACTGTAAAACACCGCTTTATTCCTCTTGCAGTAATCATATTCATTGTTTAGTCCTCCCCCAGTTTTAATGCCTGTGTGATGTTCATCTTCTTTAAGATTGTCCGGAGAACAATGAAGCAGATAATAAACATTACCACAACTACGATCGTCAGTTTCAATATATCAAATGGGTTGACCGCTATGCTGATCGCTATGTTATGCGACTCCGGCAGATATACGATCGCTACCAGCTTTACAAACAACGCAGTAGCCGCCGCCCCAACTCCATATCCTGCCAGACTGGCAAGAACGGAACTGAACATCTGCTCGTTGATCAGCATCTTGTTAATCTCCTTCATGCTCATACCCATCGCACGGTAGATACCAAACAGAAGCTCCCGCTGCTTGATCGATGTGATCCAGTAGATGAGAAATCCTACTGTACAGAGGATAACTGCTACCAGGAAGCTCAGTGAGAATAACCCATTTGTGATCAGTACAAGCGGAGATTCCAGCATGTTCTGTACTTCCTGATCTACACTCTGATAACTCTTTAATAAAATACCCTGCTTTTCAACCGTATCCAGAACCTCCTGATAATCATGTCCATCTGCAAGCTGTCCCCATATCTGATATGGAGTAAGCCCAAATGCACTGACAACATATGCGTAATTAGCAACAACCAGGTAACGTTCCTTCTCAACAACCTTTCCACTGTTGTCCTTCTCATATGTGTACTGGTTAAATCCAGGCCATGCATCTACAATTGCGCAGACCGTTCCGGACGGTGATGCGATCTCAACCGGCTCCTTTGTCTTCATCGGGCTGTATCTTGCATATGTGATGCTGTCACCAACAGACAGATCATATTTCTTTGCCAGATTTGATGAAATGATAACACCATTGGAAACAGTTGCAATACTGTTCAGGTAATTATACCAGTGTTCATCATTCAAACCTGACTTTAATTCGGCTGTCTCACCAAATTCCTTTGTATTAATTCCCATCAGAACAGAGTCCGGAAGTTCAGAACCTCCAACCTTGATCGTTGTATTGTCATCATAGATCACACGGGTCAGATGTTTGCATGAATTGGAAAGATTCTCTGTATACCGTTCAAAATCCGGTTCTTCATAGTACCAGTGACTCTTCTTATCTTTATCCAGATACGCACCCATCTTCCACTGTTCACTCAGAACGATATCTGTTCCAAGATTATATTCGATACGCTCCTGATTGTTCTCATTGATCGTTCTTGCCATATTGGAATTAAACATACCCATGGCGATCGTCATAACCAGAAATACAGAGATAAAGCCCTGCTTCTTCACTGTTCTGGTAATCTGAAGGAAGGAAGCATATACCGCAGGTGACCATCTCTTCTTACCAATGAAATAAATGAACTTGATCAGATATTTGATCAGTCGCAGGATCAGCAGCCCAACTGCAAATATAAACAGGGAGGAATTCAAAAAGATCAATGGATCCGGTTTGTTTCCAGCCAGAATGCTTAATGCAATATCACTCTTCTGTTTATTGTAGTTGTACAGCAAGTAAATGGAAACTGCCACCAGGATCACATCCAGAAATGCCTTCTCCCAGATTGGCTTTGTATTCACCTTTCCAAGTTTACTCTTCTGCTCTACTATCGAATTCTTCGCGTATTTCAATACCGGAAGTGTTATAAACAGGATTGCGATAACTGCAGCAATTAGACTGTATAATAACATTCCCCATGTCAGCTTATAAAAGTGTGTATCACCAAAGCTGAATTTCAGGAAGGAGGTTGCACTTGCACATAATTTACACAACAGATATCCGACCGGAATACCAATAACGATCGCGATCAAAGAAAGGATCGCAGATTCTCCAAAATAGATGCCAAGAATCTGTTTCGTACTGGTACCACGACTCTTTAGCATCGCAATCTCACCGTCCTCCATTTCCAGGATCTGACTGGATACCATATAGATAAATGCCAGAAGCAATACCAGGATTGGAAGCTCCAGTACCCAGATAATGATCATGATCGATGTTGCATCGTCCTGATAATCAGCAAGTATGCTGCTGAAATTCTGAATAAAGTTACCATCTGCTTTTGAAAATGCACTCAGATAATAACGGATATCTGATGCATTTGTATGATCGATATATGCATAATCCAGCATATTATATGTTGCATAATATATTGTCAAAACACCATAGTTTGCAACGGTTTCATCAAAGGATGCCTGATCTGTAAATATCATCTTATCAAAATCTACCGGTGTCTCTTTCCAGTAAATATCAGTGGTATCCTTTGGTTCAAAGATTCCGACAACCGTAAATGTAACCGGCTTTCCATCCTTGTCTACCAATTTATCAATTGATACGGTTTCACCTACAACCAGATCATATGTATCCGCATTCTGCTGATTGATAATCACCGGATAAGTACCTTCAACCGGTTTCCCGGTATCAAGTCCCTCTCCAAACGTGATATTGATATGTTCGCTCATATCCTGCATATAGTTTACACTGAAAAATCTCCTGGAACCGAGCCCGGTCATTGCATAAGTACCTTCTATAAACAATCTGTTCTGTCTGCTTAATACCGGTACGTCAATGTAACTCATCCACTTCTTTTCATATGCATTGATACGGTCAAGTACGGATGCAGAATCCGGGAAATTGTCTGTTGAGCAGGAGCCCTGTCTTCCGACCACGGCTGAATATGTGTTGTTATCTTCTATCGCTGAATCAAACTTGGATGCCAGCGTCATATCCATTGCACCGTTTTTGAACATCGGATTACAGGATGCTACAGCAACCAGAAGCACAATACCAAGAAGAAGACAGGCATTCAGCCACTTTTTATTCAGTAATTTATTTCTTAAGAATTTAAACATTCCTCTTCTCCCTTCTATTCTTCTGAGCTGCTATCGGCTTTTTTCTTTGTATTGTCACCACTGCCGGAAGAACCGGATTCTTTCAGAATCACATCTCCTTCTGACAATCCGGTAAGTACACATGCATTTGACGACTTTGTATCTGTGCTTGTTGTTACATACTGTTTTACAATCTCATCCTTTGAAAGCTTCCACACATATTCATAGGATTTACCGGATGTCTTATCCGTCTCTGTATAAATAATATTCATTGGAACTGTTACTACATTTTCCAGTGACATTTTTGCAAAGCTTACAAAATATCCCTTTGGTGAATCATAGAAGCTCTTATCATCCACCTGTATATAATATCTGGTATCTTCGGATCCGGAGCTGCTTGTTATATATACCTGACCATCGATCGTTGTTACATAAGCCTTCTTGGAATCCGCTGTTGCTCCGATACATCTTCCGGTCAGCTTCTTGCTGTCATCCTTCTGATTAATTAAAGTAACCTCCTGATTGACCAGAAGTGTTGCATTGCTGTTATCACTTCCGGTATCGTCACTTCCGCTATTTCCGTTACGTCTGGAGCTTCCACCGTTATCTGTCAGGGATAAGGACATCATCTTGGATTCATTGCTTCCTATGCTGACAACCTTGTCACCCTCTTTGATCTGTTTTCCCTGACTGGCATATACACTCTGTACAACGCCGTCGCTTTCTGCATATACGCTGATATTACCTTTTCCATCATTATTTTTGTTCAGCTTATCACGCTTTGCGATCAATGGATTCACAGTCGTATTATAATTGATCTTTGCCAGCTCTTCATTGTATTTTGCAATCTCAATCTGGCAGGTAAGCTGCTCAACCATGTATAATGTATTGCCATTATTATCATCTGGATCCGGGATATCGTAATCACCGTCTTCTTCATCCCCGTCATCTGTTGTAGTATCCGTTGTATCATCTGCCGGATCAGCATCTCCCGGTGTTGCCACCTGCTGTTTCTTCTTGCCGGAACGGTAATCCTCAATCTCGGCTCTCAGATCCTTGATCTGCTCTTCATAGCCCGCTACTGTCGAATCATAATCACTCTTTGCATCTGATATCTGGGAGTTTAACTCCAGCAGCTCTGCGCTACCACCACCACTATCAACGATATACAACAGATCGCCTTTTTTCACTTCCTGACCTTCCGCCAGATCAAGCTGTGTAAAATAGCCTTCTACAGGAGCTTTATAGGTTATCTGATTGGTATCTACCATCTTATAGGATTTGCTGGTTCCTGTTGTCTTAAAAGTTCCCAGCTTAATCTCATATGTTGTATAATCACTTGGGATCGTTGAATCAGAATCATAATAAACCAGATCTCCCTCTGAAAGACCGCTCTTTACTTCCGTGTAGTTATCATCCTGTGCACCGATCTTGATCTCACGCTTTTCCTTATCACTGCTGTCTGTCTTCACATATACAAAATACTTATCTCCTTCTTCGTATAAGGAATCATTTCCGACTACAAGAACATTTGCAGCAGTTGAAGTACTGAAATACAACGGTGTCAGTGTTCCTGTCTTTAAGATCTTGCTGTTATCCACATCTTTCAGTTTAAAACGGACATATGGCAGCTTGGATGCACTCTGTGCTGCCGCGATCTCCTGATTGGAATATTTGTATTCTTCCAGCTCATACCGTTTGCCATCGATCATCGTGTACATGGTATTAAAATTTGCATATCCATCTCTTGTGATCTGCTCACCGGTGATCTCAATATACGGTGTATTGTAATCAGATATGATAACAACGTTCTCACCACTGGAGATTGAGCCGCCGCCTTCATCTGATGAATCTGTATCCGTCAGGCTCTTGGCATATGTAACATAGCCGTCCTGTTCTGCTACGAGCTTGTTATCGGTTTCCAGAGATTCCTTCTCGTCAATCTGCTGCTGGATTTTCTTGATCTTATAATTGTACAACATGTTATCATACCGGTTATTCTCGGCATTGACTGCTTTTGTGCTCTGGTTTTCTTTCGCACCGGCAGAATCTCCTGCCTCATTACATGCTTTAATCTTATAATCCAGTTCCTTCTGTTTCTGTTCGTATATCTTTTCGTTTACATTATGAGTCTGCTGCTCACTGGAAAGAGAGGCTTTCAGGTCTTCAATTCCTGAAGTTGTATCATCGCTGTCTGCCTCTGCAAGAACCGTGCCCTTTTTAACATAATCACCTACATTGACATAAATCTTTGAGAGTGTCGCTGAGGTTTTAAAGAAATAACAGTAATCCGTTGGTACGATCGCACCGTTCTTGATGATCTTCTTACCAACATCGCTCTTTTCGACCGGACGGTACGCTTCATTCGTTGTAACCGGTTCTAACAGCTCCGGTGCCTTTTCTTCTTTTTTCCCACAGCCTGTTAAACCAAGCATCATTGCCATAGCGATCGCTGTCATTCTGACTGCATACGATTTTTTATTGATCATTATTCTCTTCTTTATCAATTTACCGTCACCTGCTCTCCAGCCTTCAATCCAGACTTAATAATCGTATATCCGTCTACCGTTTCACCAATTGTTACATCAACTGCTGTCCGGAAGCCATCATCATTGATCGTGAATACATAATAATTATCTTCTGACTTCTCATTGATCGCTTTTTCATCAACATAGACAACATTGCTGATCACCGGCTTATGGATCGTCATGGTCAGCACATCTTCTTCTGAAATTCCTGCCATACTGTCTACCGGCTCAAATAAGATTTTCTGCATCTGCTTACCGGTTGCCTTATCTTCATACTGACTGACATCAATAACCTTCATATCGTAGGATGCCACTTCATAATCTGCCTGATAGACATCCCCTTTTTTAAATTCATAATCATCATCTGTCGTTGCTGTATAATTAGAGGATCCGGATGCTACGGTCACCAGATTATCGGATGAACTTGCATATCCATATCCCAACCACTCATTGACATAGGTTACAGTTCCATCCTTTTCTGCAATCAGACAATACTCCTTCATCTTCTCGTTCTGTTCTTTAATATATGTATCTGCGATCTGGATATCCTCTTTCAGACTTGCAATATCATCAGAATAATCCTCTGATCCATCAATCTGCATCAGTTTCTGATAATGTTCGATCAGCAGTTCATTCTCTGCCTTCTGTTCTGTATATTCCTTGATCGTATCCTGAATATCATCTGCCTTAAACTGAACCATGATATCTCCGGCTTTAACCCGATCTCCCTTTGATACATTAACCTTTTCTACTTCGTAATCATCCTGTGAAACTTTATAATTTTTCGTTTCAAATTCATCCGGGGAAAGTTTTAAATTCAAGATTGGTGAAATATCTCCTGACTGAACGGTCACCGTATCATATCCCACCTTTGTATATGATTCAATATGAATAGAAGGTTTGCTGCTTTCTGCATTTTTGCTGCTGCATCCACCCAGAAGGGCAGCTACCATACTGGCACATAATACACATGCCACACCCTTTTTGATTCGTTTCCGCATCGTTGCCTCCTTGCTTACGCTGTTTTATTTTTATGTATATCTGAAAATACTATATTTCCCAAATTAAATCATTGTAATTTTACTCTCTCTGTCTGGCATAATCAAGCAATCCTTATTTTATTAAACAATCTTAAGGATTCCTGTATTATTTCTGTTACATATCATTTTCTGACAAATGTCCTGATCTTATGCCAGTATAAAAAACAAATGTATCATATTTGCATCTTTTCGTGTTACATACAAACTTCGTTGTAAGTTTATCATGTAAATGTGTCCATTTTATGGTGAAAATCTCTATCATAATGCGTTCATTGCATTTTTTCAAAAAAAAGTAAAAAAACTTGTTGACATTTATATAGCACAGTGGTATTATCTTACTTGCGTCGGCGGTAAGCCGTACGAAATAAGACATGCGGGAGTGCTGGAATTGGCAGACAGGCTAGACTAAGGATCTAGTGCTGGAAACGGCGTGTGGGTTCAAGTCCCATCTCCCGCATCTTTATTTTTTAGAAAACCTTTGAGGTTTTCTTTTTTTATGCACAAAATCCCTGATACAAAGTATTTATATAATTATAATAAAACACTTACATGTATATATCTTTATGAAGCAGACCTTTTTACTCTGTATAACTTCGAACTAACCTCGGCGAGCCTCGCTAAGGTCTCAGTTACAAACGTCGGTCCTTAACGATTCATCGCAAGATGAAGAGTTTAGTACCGCTACGTTTGAAATAGAACGAAAGTGTTCTGCGGAATAAATGGTATATACATGTAAGTGTTTTGTTGTTAATATACTTGTATCAGGGATTTTACTTTCTCAGATTTTTATCATATTGGTAAGCTTCTTTTCTACGTCTTCTAACAGATGTGCCTTAAATGCACTGTAGTACTCATGTGTAAACTGTGTATAAAGGAATTTGTTCCACAGGTTACTGCAATATGTACTGTCAAAATCATAGTAAGAGTCTGTGTACATCATTCCGTTACTGTATCTGGTTACATCCAGATATGGCTCTTTTCCTGCGTAATTTAATCTCATTACAAGATTCTTCTGTTCGCTGCAGCATGCGAATGTCTCCAAGAACATCTTCATCTGCTCTCTTGTTACTCGTTCTACAAACATAATATGTCACCCTCCATGTCCCATAAATTAGCTCAATGTACAGTTCTATTATAGTATGAACAGGACAACTCTGTAAAGGCAATTATGTCAATGTCCGCCTTTTATTTATGATCTTTAAAATAACGGATCACTTGGCCGGGCAAACGTTCCGATAACGCAAAAACAGACCATAACCATCTTCTTCCGAAAATCATCATGATCTGTTTTTTCTGCTTATCTTAAATTAAGCAAGCTTTTCCTTTGCAACAGCAACAAGCTTAGCAAATCCTTCCGGATCACTGATAGCCATCTCTGAAAGCATCTTTCTGTTGATGTCTACACCTGCAAGCTTTAAGCCATGCATTAATTTGCTGTATGAAATATCATTCATTCTTGCAGCAGCATTGATACGAGCGATCCATAACTGTCTGAATTCTCTCTTTCTCTGCTTTCTGCCAGCATATGAACTTGTTAAAGCTCTCATAACTGACTGCTTTGCTACTCTATACTGCTTTGATCTAGCTCCTCTGTAACCCTTAGCCAGCTTAAGTGTTCTGTTATGTTTTTTCTTAGCGCCAACGCCGCCTTTTACTCTTGCCATTCTCTAGTTCCTCCTGATTTATTAGATATAAGGTAAAATCTTCTTCATTACCTTTTCATTTGTTGAATCTGTCATTGTTAACTTTCTAAGATTTCTCTTTCTCTTAGTTGTCTTCTTTGTTAAGATATGACTCTTGTAAGCCTTGCTTCTCTTAAGGCCGCCGTTAGCTGTTTTCTTGAAACGCTTAGCTGCTGCTCTTTTTGTCTTTAATTTAGCCATGTGTGTATTTCCTCCTTAATATATGTCATATTGTAAATTAACGTTTTTCAGTTAAAAACATTATCATACTTCTTCCTTCAAACTTGGCAGGCTTATCGATGACTGCGATGTCTGAAAGCTTCTCAGCAAATTCATCAAGAATGCCCTTTGTCTGTTCTACATGGGCAAGCTCTCTACCTCTGAATCGAAGCGTAACCTTTACTTTATCGCCATGTGTCAGGAACTTTCTTGCCTGATTTACTTTTGTATTCAAGTCGTTAGTATCAATGTTTGGAGATAAACGAACTTCCTTGATCTCCATTGTCTTCTGTTTCTTTCTGGCTTCTTTCTCCTTACGAGCAAGCTCATAACGGTACTTACCATAATCAATAATCTTGCATACAGGTGGTTTTGCCTGTGGAGCGATCTTAACCAGATCAAGCTCTGCTTCCTTTGCAAGCTTCAGTGCATCTCTGGAGGACATAATTCCGATCACCTGACCATCCTCGCCGATCACGCGCACTTCTCTGTCTCTAATCTGTTCGTTAATCATTAATTCGCTAATGACTTTTTACCTCCATTGCATAAAAATAGTGGACAGCGCAAACCATCCACTATTATATATAAGTACATATTATAATCTACTTAGATATGAACCCAAGTCACTATTCTTCGTGCTAAGGTGAGAGTGGATACTCTGCTTTCTTGTCTGTCTCTGCTAAACAGCTTCTATAGGTTAGCACATACGTGTGCATATGTCAAGAATTTTTTTACTGTATCCAGCAACTTTTTTCGTTATATTTAGCAACTTTTTAATGCTCGCTCTCTTCCGCTTCGATCGGGATAAATACCCGGTCATGAGAGATTGCCGCATCTGCATCCTCCGGTTTTGCAGAACGCTTACGGGCTTCTTCCGCGAAGTACATCTGGGAATCCAGTTTTACCTTACCGCGAAGGTCCTGCTTCTCGTAACTGCCATCCGGCTGCATGATGTGCGCCTTTAAAGTATCAGCAAGCTGGATCTTTAAGATGTCCTTGATTCGTTTCTTCAGATCAGGATCTTCTACCGGGAAGGTGATCTCGACACGCTTGTCAAGGTTTCTCGGCATCCAGTCCGCACTACCCATATAGATATCTTCAAATCCATCATTATAGAAATAGAAGATTCTGGAATGTTCCAGGAAATTACCAACGATTGAACGAACCGATATGTTCTCGCTGAGTCCCGGCACACCTGCTTTGATACAGCAGATACCACGGACGATCAGGTCGATCTTAACACCGGCAGCCGATGCATCATATAAGGCTTCCATCACCTTCGGATCACAAAGAGAATTCATCTTGGCAATGATCCGTGCCTTCTTACCCTGTCTGGCATTTTCCGCTTCACGGTTAATAAGCATCAGGAATTTATCCTTTAACCAGATTGGTGCAACCGCCAGTTTGTTCCATTTTCCTGGTTCTGAATATCCGGACAGCATATTAAATACTGCCGTTGCATCTTCGCCGATCGGGTCTGAACAGGTCAGGAGTCCCATATCTGTATATAACTTTGCTGTCTGATCGTTATAGTTACCGGTACCAAGATGTACATAACGCTTGATACCATCTTCTTCTCTTCTGACAACCAGCGCGATCTTGGAATGAGTCTTAAGTCCGACCAGGCCATAGATAACATGGCAACCGGCTTTCTCAAGCTTTTTCGCCCATGCAATATTGTTTTCCTCATCGAATCTTGCCTTTAACTCAACCAGAACAGTTACCTGCTTGCCATTCTCCGCAGCCTGCTCTAACGCTGCTATGATCGGTGAATTGCCACTGACACGATATAAGGTCTGCTTGATCGCAAGTACATTTGGATCGACTGCTGCCTGACGGATAAATTCAATAACCGGCGTGAACTCATAATATGGATGGAACAACAGACGGTCATGCTTCTTGATCTTATCAAATATATTGCTGTAGTCACCATTTGAAAATGCCGGCTGTGGAACATATTTCTCATATTTCAGATGATCAAAGCCCGGCAGGCCATTTACTTTCATAAGGAAGGTAAGGTCAAGCGGTCCGTTTATCTTATATACAACACGATCAACCACATCCAGATGCTTCTTTAATTCTTTTAACAGCTTCTTATCCATCGTATCTTCTACTTCCAGACGGATAACCTCACCCCACTGGCGCTGCTTTAACTGCTTCTCGATCTCCTTTAACAGATCGGCTGTCTCTTCCTCATCAATTGAGAAATCCGCATTACGCATAATACGATATGGATGTGCACATACGATATCATAGCTTAAGAACAGCTTATCCAGATTCTTCTCGATCACTTCTTCAAGCAAGATGATCTCTGTCATGCCCTGTCGCTCAGATGGCAGAATGATCACTCTTGGAAGTACAGATGGAACCTGAACGGTCGCGATATCTGTAACATCTTTCTTCTTATCATAGATCAGCGCACCGATATTTAAAGATTTATTTCTTACAAGAGGAAACGGCCTGGACGAATCCACTGCCATCGGTGTTAATACCGGATAGATATCCCGCTCGAATAATTTATCTACATATCTGGACTGTTCCGGTGTCAGATCTTCATAATGTCTGACAATCTTCAGTCCATTTGCCTCTAATAACGGAACCAGTGAACGATTATAGGTCTGATACTGATTCTTCATGAATTCCTTCGTTGCAGGAATCAGCTCATCAAGCTGTTCTTCCGGTGTCATTCCTGCGATATCCTTCTTCGTATATCCCGCATTCTTCATATCCTTTAAGGATGCGATACGCACCATAAAAAACTCATCCAGATTGGATGCTGTGATGCTTAGGAACTTGATCCGTTCAAATATCGGAATATTCTTATCCTTCGCTTCACTCAGGCATCTTTTATCAAATTCCAGCCAGGACAGTTCCCGGTTGTAAAATAAATTCTTATCACTCATTTATATACCCCTCCTTTGTTTCAATACTACTTTTACACCATAGACCTTTTCAAATAAGATATTATTCGTTTTAAACATGCCTGCTTCAAGTGTAATATCCTCCAGCGTATCTGTATAGATCACCAGTGTATTGTCATGTAATGAAATCCTAAGATTTGTAATCTTCTGTTTATAGCTCTTATCAAGCACATCAGCCAGTCGAAGGATAGCGGTAAGCTTGGCCACTTTCATATAATCTGCCGATCCGATCCGCCCGGATGCCCTTAATTCCGACGGAAGATAAAATCCATTATAATAAACCGCATTTGCGATCTCCTCTCTCTCTTTATGAGAAAGTCCAAGAATCTCTGTCGCCATCACGATATGATAAGAGATCAGGGATACATCCTTCATATTTACAAATTTACCACAGTTATGCAGGATCGCCGCGATCTGTAACTGCAACCGTTCCCGTTTACCAAGTCCGTGTAATTTCCGTATGCTGTCAAATATTGCAAGTGCATTATCCGATACATTCTGGACATGCGCACGATTTACTTTATATTTCTTTGCAATTGTATTCACAGATGCAAGAATATCCTGATCAAAATTCTTGTCCATCAGGAAGGTTCCCTGCTTATCCATATAGTCAGCAATAATGCCATCACAGAAGATCACATTCGGAGTCAGGATCTCCTCTGCCCTGGAATTATCCAGAAATGACTGATAAATAATCGCCATCGGAAGCATCAGGGTGGCACGCTCATATGGAATACCATACCGTTCCGCCAGATCTTCCGGTTTTATGTCAACTACCCGTTTATAGAGAATGCAGAATTGTTCTCTCGATATACTGTTTGCAATTGAAAGCTCCGGACCAACTTTTTTCAGGTTGTTGATACCATCACCGATTGCAATAATACTCTTAATATCTTTATCATTTAAAAACAGATTTCTGAATTCTATGATCGCATTTGATGCGTACTCTTCCATCAGTGTTTCAAGATCTACCGTATCGGAACCGAACCGGGTCAGATAATCACGGATTCGGACTGCACCGATTGGAAGATTCTGTGTCTGCACCAGATTTCTTCTGTCAAAGATCGAGATCTGTAAGCTTCCGGCTCCGATATCAAGCAATGCATTATTCTTATGGGTTGCCACATCCACATCCATCCCGGTTGCCACAAATGCTTTATAATTCATAAAACGTTGTTCTGAATTACTGAGTATCTGCACATCAAAATCCGTACACATCTTAATTCTCTCAATGATCATAGAAGCATTCTCCGCTTCTCTGACCGCACTGGATGCATATGCCCTGTAATCAGATACATCATATTCCTTCATCTTTCTCCGGAATTTAATCAACGTGTCACACAGCTTATTCAAATTATTTTCTTCGATATATCCTTTATTATAAGTATCACTTCCAAGCTCAATGATCGTTTTTACGGTATCAAGCTCCCTAGCACCCTTTCTTGGTGTGATCTCGCAGATCTTCATTGATATCTCATTAGAACCTACATTGATCGCGGCAAATGTCTTTCCTGCCATACTTTCATACACCTCACTTCTTTTTTACACCCCTAATATGTACCGATCAGACGAAAATCCATCGCATCTTCACAGATTCCCTGTAATGCATGTCTTGTTCTTGAATCTAACAGACTGCCCTCCATTGTAACAAAAAAGGCATATTCCCATTTTCTACCGGTAAGCGGTCTCGATTCGATGCTTGTCATATTAATTCCGTTCAGATTTATATGGCTCAATATATTGTAAAGTGTACCACTTTCATCCGGTAAGGAAAAGCGGATACTTATATTTTCAGCCTTTTCCACAAAGATTTTCTGTTTTGACAGGATGATAAAACGTGTCGTATTGTTGTCATTGTTCACAATGTCTTTTGCAAGGATCTGAAGTCCATAAAGCTCTGCTGCAAGCTCGCTTGCAATCGCTGCCTGTGTCTTATCTCCTTCTTCAATGACCTTGACCGCCGCCACTGCCGTATTTGCAACACTGCACTGCTTCCACGGCTTCCGGCTCAGATAATTCGTGCACTGAAGCAAACCCTGTGTGTGTGAATATACGGTTTTGATCCGGGAAAGGTCACTGCCCGGCACACCCATTAATGCATGTGCTACATGAACCTCTTCTTCGCCGACGATGGTCACATCATTATTTCCCACCATGTCATAGATTCCATTTACAAATCCGGCTGAAGAATTCTCGATTGGAAGTACACCATAATCTGCCTTGCCGTTCTTCACCATCTCGATCACATCTCCGAAATCCGGTACATTGATATTCTGGATCTTCTTTCCAAAGAACCTGAACATTGCCTGTTGGCTGTATGCTCCCGGAACCCCCTGATAACAGACAACAGTGTCCTTATCTACTTCTAATTTCTTCACACAGGTAAAATCCTTCATTCCATCACAAACAACCTGAGAGCTGTCATTCGTCAGCTTCTTATTCTCATCTGCCATACCTGCCAGAATCTTATCTCTTGTCTTTACAAGAGAAGCAATCTGTGCTTCTACTGTCCGTAAATCTTCCATATTATATTTATCCATTGTTTTATCTGCTCCAAATACAAGACATTCCGCCTGCAGTCTTTCTATAATATTAATGTTGTCTTTAAAACTATGCCAATACGATCAAATGCGCATGCTCATTTTCCCCGGTTTATTCTTCGTTCCGTTCCAGCTCGTCAAGAAGCTCCCGGATCGTCCTGCCATTGACCGGATGTCTCTTATAGCCTGCTATATTGGATAACGGCTCTAACACAAATTCCCGCTTGCACATCTCTATATGTGGGATATGGAGATTCTCCTCATCACAGATCAGATCATCATATAAAAGGATATCGATATCCAGAGTTCTTGGTCCCCAGTGGATAAGGCGTTCCCTGCCGGCGTCCCTCTCAATCGCATTGATCAGATGTAACAGTTCATCCGGCGAATGAAGTGTCTCTACCTCGATACAACCATTTAAAAAATCATCCTGTTCCACGCCACCATACGGCTCTGTCTCGATGAAATCTGAAACCTTAGTCACCTTGGTATATTCATCTTTATTTAATTCATCAATCGCAAAATCGAGATAGGATTCCCGGTCGCCCATATTCGAACCAAGTCCCAGATAAGCAATGTGTCTCTTTCTTCGTATCTTTACTGACACTGTCTGAAGCGGCATTAATACCGGTGCCCATGGTTTCTCAACCTCTACTTCAACCTCTGACATCGTCGGATATGACAGAAGAATGTTCGCCGCTACCTCTTCCGCAACTGCTTCGATCAGCTTATAAGTATGCTCTTTCATCGTCTTTTCAACCAGATTACAGATGGCTCCATAATCAATAGACAGCTTCAGATCATCCCGGATCCCTGCCGCCCTTGTCGATGTATACATATCAATATTAATTACAAATTTCTGTCCAAGCACATTTTCTTCTTTAAAAACTCCGTGATTAGCAAATATTTCCAGTCCTTTTATGCTGATTCTATCCATACGACACCTCCTGTCTGTTCTCCCTTTTACCAGATCAACCCTCATCTTTTTTATTTATGATTCAATGAAATTTTCTTCTGTTCATTAAATCATTAAGTACTGCTTCATTTTCTCTTATTGACTGTATTAACTATGCATGATCGCCCATGCCATCTGAAGTGCACGCGCATTTCCTTTTACATTATGCACACGGAAGAACTGACAGCCCTTCATAAGCCCCATGACCGATGTCGCGATCGTACCTTCTTCCCTCTCTGTAACAGGAAGATCGAGAGTCAGACCGATCATAGATTTTCTGGAAGTACCCAGCAGTATCGGGAAATCCCATTTATGCAAAAGCTCCAGATGATTCATTAAAGCGAGATTCTGTTCTAAGTTCTTTGCAAATCCGATTCCCGGATCTACCATGATCTTCTCCTTCTTCACACCTGCATTCAGTGCCATCTGAACGGATTCGTCCAGATCTTTAACAACGTCGTTTAAATAATCGGTATAATCCATTACCCTTCTGTTATGCATCAGACAACATGCCACATCATGTGCAGCAACGATATCAGCCATCCTTCCATCCCATTTGAAGCCCCAGATATCATTGATCAGATCTGCACCTGCCCGGATTCCGGCTTCCGCCACGCCAGCCTTATAGGTATCCAGTGAAATTACGGTATCAAATCGTTCCCTGATTGCCTCGATCACAGGAACAACACGACCAATCTCCTCCTCATCTGAAATTAATGTATAACCGGGTCTGGTCGATTCTCCGCCTACATCTATAATATCTGCGCCATCATTTATCATCTGCTCTGTGGCATACAATGCATCATCGAACTTGTTATGTGTTCCTCCATCGGAAAATGAATCCGGTGTCACATTCAAGATTCCCATTACATACGGTTTTTCATTCAGTTTAAATTCTTTGTTCCCTATAATCATCAGTAGACCACTCCTTTGTTCTTTTCGTTTTCCTTCCAGTAACACTCGTCATAGACCTCACAGTCAAAACAGCGTCTGGAAAGCTTGTCTGCCCTGTATATTACATAGGAAAGCCCCTCTGCTTCCTTCCCTGTCGTATTATGTTTGCTGATTGCTTCTAAGATCAGCTCTGTTTCCTTACCAGAAAATCCGGTTGCCAGCAAAATACTCCGGCTGTTACGAACACTTGCCAAATGATGTTCTTCGCTGGTCTGATAGCTGACCGCCCGTCCGATATCATGTAATAATGCTGCCGCATAGATAAGCTCCGGTTCCAGTCCTAACTTCTCCTCCAGATTCATCAGCATTCCGATCCTTGCTACATCCAGACAATGATCGATCCCATGACAGCAGAATCTTCGTTCTTTCTCGGATGTTCGGATCTGCTCCATCCAGTCTTTATATTCTTCATTTGCTAATATTGCGTTGACTCTGTCCATCGTCATTTCTTCTCTGTAGTCCTCTCCTGGTTTATCGTACTACTTTATCCGCGGTATCAGCGGTCCTATAAAAGATAATGAACCAAATACCACGATCACCGGCTCCGTCATTTCTTGTGCCAGTGTTTCCGCCTGTCTCTGTGCAGTAAACACATCCTCTGCCGTATCCACCGACTTTCCGTATGAACGATAGCAGTCTGCCAGAATCTCCTTATCAAGCGCCCGTGGATTATCCGGTGTTACCGTTATGATAAAGCTTGCAAACGGTGCCATGATATCCACCATTTTCTCATACTCTTTATCTGCAAGAACACCACAGATATAGATCAACGGCCGCCCTGTAAAATATGCCCGGATATTCTCTCTGAGGCTTCTCCATCCGCCTTCATTATGCGCTCCATCGATATAAGTCAAAGGCACATCCTTAATCTTCTGGAATCTGCCCTCCCACACCGTCTCTTTTAATCCGTTCTTTATATTCACATTTTTTAAATCATACTGTTTTTTTAAACAATTACAGACCTCAATTGCGGTTATACTGTTATAGATCTGATAGATTCCGGGAATCCCCAGCTCATACTCCTGTCCTTTATAACAAAACCTGCTTCCATGCAGATTTTCTGCTATGACCTGCAGTTGGTCGGTATCTGCCATGATCGGTTCTATCTGCATTTTATCACATTTATCCAGCCATATCTGTCTTATCTCATCCTGCATCGGATATGCCACACACGGAACCTGTTCCCGAAGGATCCCCATCTTCTGTTCCAGAATCTCCTGCAATGTATCACCAAGAAACTGCATATGATCTCTGCTGATACTTGCAAGCACGGTACAAAGCGGCTGTTTCACCACATTTGTCGCATCGTTCTTTCCTCCCATTCCGGTTTCCAGTAACACGATATCGACCTTTTTCTGCACAAAATACAGAAATGCTACCGCAGTCTCAAGCTCAAATGCAGTCGGAATCGGAAGCCCGGCTTCCTCCATATCCTCGCAAACCGGGATCACGGTCTCCATGATCCGTGCAAATTCCGATTCTTTCATATAATGTTCATTTATCTGAAATCGTTCCAGATATGTAAAGATCGTTGGGGATATATAGCGTCCGACAACATACCCTGCATCCTCCAGAATATGCCCGACAAATGCGAATATAGAACCTTTTCCGTTTGTTCCGGCTATATGAACGACAGGAACCCGATCCTGTGGATTTCCCAGTCTTAAAAGTAGTTCTTTCACTGTCTCCGTTCCGTAGACACTGCCTCTTTTTCCCGCTTCTTTCATATATAGATATGCTTCTTCGTATGTCATTCTTTAGCCTCTTTACTTGATTATGTATAGATAAAATATAATGAACTATTTCTAATGTGTTCTATGTTGGATATGCGGTGTATCATCATCAATCGGAAGGATCTCATATCCATGTTCCTCTAATTGTTCAATCAGTGACGGCAGAGATTCCACTGTTTCATGACAGCAATCCAGATCATGCATCAATATGATCGTGTCATCATAATTTAATGCATCCTTCAATATATTCTTTACAAGCTGATCCGGTGTCTGTCCGGCAATCACCGCATCATTATTCAATGCATTCCAGTCAAAATACGTCAATCCTGCTGAGTCCAGATAGTCGATCAGGTCATTCACCGGTACCTGCGTAACACGGTTTGAACTTCCACCCGGGAACCTGTAATACCGGCAGTCCACTCCTGTAACATCATACAATAATTTTCTTAATTCCTCAACATCATTCACGAAATTGTCATAGCTTGCATAGATCGTACTATATTCATGGGAATATGAATGGATCGCCAGTGTATGCCCTTCCTCCACGATCCGTTTGTACATGGGATAGTATCGTTCATTTCTTCCTATTACAAAGAACGTAGCTTTAACATTATGCTCTTTTAAAATATCAAGGATCTCTCCGGTCTGATCGGATGGACCGTCGTCAAAGGTCAGATATGCCCGTTTTCGTGTCACTGTTTTTGATGACATGGCAACCACGCTGTCTGAATCCGGAAATTTATCTTTCTGATCGATAATGAATTTTCCTGTAAACAATAAAAATACGATCAGTGCAGCAACCAGAATTATATTTTGCCAATAAGCTGCAAAAAATCGGTCACACTCTTTTAACGCTTCGTTGTCATTTATGTGGGATAAAACTGTTTTTATTTTTTTCCTCATTTTTATAAGATTTTCCGTTTTTTATACATCTATACTCCTGATCTGATATTTTTATTCGAATAAAAAACAGGAAATGTCAGATACTATTTTTATCAAATGGAAAAGGAGAATAAAAAAATGAAAAAATCATTTCTTTTATGTGCATGTCTGGTTGTCATGGCATTTACCCTGACCGCATGCGGCGAGAAAAATAACCCTGAAACAACCGGTACAACAACCGGGAGCAGTACAGAGGACAGCAGTTCCACAGAAAACGGGAATAATTCAAACGGTACAGGTTCTGTAGGTAAGGATCTCGGTAACATGATCGACGATGCCGGAGATGTTGTAGATGATGCAGCAAAGGATGTATCCGATGCTCTGACCGGAAACTATGATACTTATGACCATGCTTATAAGTATTTTATGGATCAGATTCCCGGCGACTCCAAGAACTATGAAGTTCGCAATAACGACAAGGATCTTACTGATTATAACTCCGGCAGCATGGGCTACCACTTTGAGCTTCATGACACCAGAAAATCTGACAACTCTAAGGTTGGTGACTTCTATGTAGATTCTACCTCCGGCAAGGTCTACAAGGCAGGCTCCGGCTCCGGCGTGTCCGAATTTGACTTCTCGACCTTGAAGTAGAGCACCTTTAAAAAATGGAAGACAGGGTTACCTATTATTACGCAAGACGCTTTCGCTCTACCTTCGACGCAGTGGTACGTAAGGCTGCAAAGTACGTAGCCTAAGTACCAGCGCTCAGGCAGGCTTGCTTTATAACAATAACCCTGTCTTCCATTTTTCCTACGGTATCAAAATTCAACAATCCTATTTTTTTAATATCTGTTGTTTTTATTTATATTTATTTTTTGAGAATGCAATGGTGAACTTGCTCTATCAAAAAAGGACGATAAACATATTCAGACAAACAGAGCTGGTCGCTGGTTACGTAATAATAGGTATAACCATCGACCAGTTCGTCCGTTTTAAGATTTATCGTCCTCTTTTTTGACAATCTCATGGGTGATGGGATTTACGACTACGCCCATCTCCTCTGCCATTTTGAGGTAGACATCCATCTCATGGTCTTTTCTCTGCTGTTCGCGTTTGCGGATAGCTTTTGACCGGATGATCTCCACGATACCGAATACAATCATACAGCATCCAAAAAAGATCATCACTGGACTTAAGGTTCCTACACAGCCTTTTACCAGACAGATTGTTCCGATCCCGATCATGACGATTCCCATTACCAGATTAAACATTTAACTTTCCTTTCCTGTATAAAATGCATCTTTTCCTGCTTTTTCCATCATTTTGTCATACTGATCGTACATTCTCTGCACGCTGTTTTCAAGTAAATAATAATGCCTGATATATGGGATCAGTAAGACAAACAGTGCTGCCGCTAACAGTAAGATCTGTATTTTTTCCGTCACCACAAAGGTCACACAGCAGCCTACCGTAAGGATCGCAAACAGGATCGTTACAAGAAGATGGATCAGACGCTCATGCATGAAAAATTCAATCTGCACCAGATGTCTCCGCATCTCCTCATCAAAATCAACATCATCCCTTGCAAGCAGCTTATCTACATATACCAGATATTCTTTGATTCGTTTTGCCATATTCGATCACCTAACCCATATTTGCCTTATTTAGGAAATGATTCCATCCGGCAATTACCTTATCATAATAAAAGCTTACTATATAAGAATCTTCGTCAACATCAACGATCATCTGATAACACTTTTTATCTGCTTCCGGCTTGCCACCATAGAAGATATAATTCTCTTTGAACTTTCCAAATATCTTCTCATACTCATCTTCCGCAAGCTTCTGATCCGGAACTTCTTCTACCAGATTATCATTTGCATCGTAATACTTATGCCCCTCCAACAATACCGCTTCGATGACCGGATTCTTAAACCGGATCTCCATCTGATCGGCATATTTGTCTGCGTAATATTCATTCTGTGAATTGTTATCCTTTACAACTGCGCCTTCTACATAGAGTTCCAGCCATCTTGCCCGAAGTCCTTTAGGGGAAGCTGCTTCATCTTTTTTTGCTTGTCCGGCAGCCTCTGCTACGTCTGCTTTCACTTCACTGACAATCTCTGCTGTTCCGTCTGTTTTTTCTTCACCGGAAGCCTCAGCTTCCACTTCTCCGACTCCGACAAGCTTCATTTCTTTGATCTGTGCATCCCGTAACTGAATGGTTTCTATCTCATTTGTACTCTTAAATTTCATATTTTATACACCGTCCTGAACAATTTATAACTCCTATAACTATAAACTGTTTTTCATGGCTTGTAAATGGAATTTAAGACAGAAAAATAAGAGGAACCCTTCTTACAGGCTCCTCCTGTTTGTCTAATTCAGCGCATCATAGCCGCTTTCCTTCGTACGAATCTTCATGGCAGTGCGGATCTCATAACTGAAGATCTTGCCGTCTCCGACTTCTCCGGTGTATGCTGCCTTCTGGATTGCATCGATCGTCTTCTTCTCCCATTCTTCCGAAGAAACTACGATCTCAAATTTGATCTTCGGCTGCATAACGACATCAACCTCTGTACCACGTACAAGCTTCTTATATCCTCGCTGTGCACCGCATCCCATTACCTGAGATACTGTAATACCATTTACATCAATCGCATTCAGTGCTTCTTTTACATCTTCAAATACTTCTTCTCGCACGATTGCTTCTATCTTGATCATCATATTATCATTCTCCTTTCCGCAACTTCTATGAATCCAATCCGTTAAATGTCGGATATGCACTTTCTCCCTGTTCTGCAAGATCCAGACCGATCTTTTCTTCCTTATCTGATACACGAAGCGGCGTGATCAGTCTTACAAGTCCAAGACAGATAAACGTTCCGACCACTGCAACTGCTATTGTCACAACGATACCGATCAACTGTGCAACAAAAAGGTGATAGTCTCCGAAGAACAGTCCATCCCATCTGGCAACGCTGTTGATCGAACTCTTACCAAATAATCCGGTCGCGATACCACCCCAGACACCACCGATACCATGACATCCAAAAGCATCGAGTGCATCATCTATTTTCAATTTCTTCTTCAATAAAGTAATCATACCACAACAGATTGGACTTACAAGTGCACCGATGATAAATGCAGACCAGATTGGAACAAAGCCTGCTCCCGGTGTGATCGCAACCAGCCCGACAACAAGACCGGTCGAAGCACCAACCAAGGTTGGCTTTCCATCTTTTATCACATCGATCAGCATCCATGACATCATGGCACTCGCACTTGCGATCGCTGAGGTTAAGAATGCATGAGCTGCAAGGCCATTTGCTCCGAGGGCACTTCCTGCATTGAAGCCGAACCATCCGAACCAGAGGATAAATGCGCCAAGAGCAACGAATGGAATGTTATGAACACGATAAGCAGTATTCTCATAACCTTTTCGTCTGCCAAGGATGATCGCAAATATCAATGCACTTACACCGGAGCTGATATGTACGACATTTCCGCCTGCAAAATCGACGGAACCGATCTCTGCAAGGAAACCGCCCTGTCCCCATACCATGTGTGCCATCGGATAGTAAACCAGAATCGACCAGAACATGATAAAGAAGAATAAAGCCTTAAACTTTACACGTCCGACTAATGATCCTGTAATCAGTGCCGGCGTAATCATTGCAAACATCATCTGGAATGCAATATATACAAAATGCGGAATATTGTCTGCATACGGTCCGGCCTCATTCATGGATATGCCATTTAACGCAAACCATCTAAGATCACCAATGATTCCTCCGTGATTTCCCCCAAAGGAAAGGGAGTAACCAAATAATATCCACATCACAACCGAAAGTCCCATAATAAAAGTACATGCCATCATCGTATTAACGACATTTTTCCTTCGCACCATTCCACCATAAAAGAAAGCAAGTCCCGGTGTCATAAAAAATACCAACGCTGTACAGATCAGCATAAAACCAGTATCACCAGTATTCATAACTATTTCCTCCATTTTTCTGAAATTCTTTTTGAAATCTACGGCAGGTGCGCATCCCCCGACAGGTTTCGCTTCACTTTTTTACAAAATTCCATGGTACTTTTTTTGTAAAACAGAAAAGACGCCAATCGAACGTATCTCGTTCAACTGACGTCTTTGTCTGAAGACATACTAGCAGACCTGATTTATTTTTTCAAGTATTTTTTACAAATCCTTTACCATTCTTTAGCCAGGACATAATTTTACCTGTTTTTCTAAAGCAGATCGTATTTGTTTGACTTTTTTCTCATATTACGCTATGATTTTTTAGTTATGTATTCTATTACGAAATTTAACGATTTTGTCCATGTTATGCATACGCAATAAAAAATTGGAGGGTATCTAAATGTTTATGACAACTAACTTTTTCATCATGCTTGCAATCGTTGTCTACCTGGCGATCATGCTTGTGATCGGCTTCGTTTACAGCAAGCGTAACAACAGTACAGAAGATTTCTATCTTGGCGGCCGTAAGATGGGACCTCTCGTAACAGCCATGAGTGCTGAAGCAAGTGATATGTCAAGCTGGCTCCTGATGGGACTTCCGGGCGTTGCATATCTGTCCGGTATCTGTGATGCCGCATGGACTGCCATCGGTCTTGCCGTTGGTACATGGTTGAACTGGTTCTTCGTATCCAGAAAACTCAGACGTTATTCAAATAATATCGGTGCGATCACTGTACCGGATTTCTTTGCAAAACGATTCCATGATAAGAATAATGTTATCACAGCACTTTCCGCTCTTGTTATCATTATCTTCTTTATCCCTTACACAGCATCCGGTTTTGCTGCCTGTGGTAAGCTGTTCAACAGCTTATTCGGTATCAATTATCAGGTTGCCATGATGTTGTCCGCCCTGTTGATTGTTGGTTACACTATCACCGGTGGGTTCAATGCCGTATGTGTTACAGACCTTGTTCAGAGTATCGTTATGACCGGTGCACTTGCGATCGTTCTGATCTATGGAATCTCAAGAGCCGGTGGTTGGACAGCCGTTATGGACAACGCAGCCGCCCTTCCGGGTTATCTGTCTCTGACATCTACCTTTGATGTTGCCTCCGGTTCTGAAGTCAAATATAACTTTTTGACAATTTTCTCAACCGCAGCATGGGGACTCGGTTACTTTGGTATGCCTCATATCCTTGTCCGTTTCATGGCAATCGAGGATGAGAAAAAACTGGTACTTTCCCGCCGTATTGCCTCTGTATGGGTCGTGATCGCTATGACCGCAGGTCTTCTGATCGGTATTGTCGGTCTTGGTATGACCAAAGCAGGCGCACTTGAAACTCTGACCGGTTCAAACAGTGAAACTATTATCGTTCGTATCGCAGGTATCATCAGCCAGCATAATGCATTAACTGCTCTTATCGCAGGTATCATCCTTGCCGGTATCCTTGCCGCTACGATGTCTACCGCAGACAGTCAGATGCTTGCTGCTGCATCCGGTGTTTCACAGAATATAGTACATGATTTCTTAAAGATCAAGATTTCCGAGAAGACAAATCTTCTGATCGCACGTTTAACAATCGTTGGTATTGCGATCGTAAGTATCTTCCTTGCAAGAAATCCTGACTCCAGTGTATTCAAGATCGTTTCCTTCGCATGGGCAGGCTTCGGCGGTGCATTTGGTGCTGTTGTGCTTTGTTCTTTATTCTGGAAACGTTGTAATCTTGCAGGTGCGATCGCCGGTATCACATCCGGTGGTGCTACCGTATTTATCTGGAAATATCTGGTTCGTCCACTTGGAGGAATTCTCGATATCTACGAACTGCTTCCTGCATTTATCGTATCCCTGATCTTCATCATTGTGGTCAGCCTGCTTACAAAGGCTCCTGATGAAGAAATCATCCGGGAGTTTGAAGCAGCCGGCAAGAAGGCGTAGGACTCCCTACGAAAAAGGAAACCGATATACATATTATTACGCAAGTCGTTTGCACTTTATTTCAACGCAACGGTGCTAAGCTCCTCGCCTATAAGGCGACTCACTAAGTACCGGCGTTGAAAAAGGCTTGCTTTATAATAGTATATCGGTTTCCTTTTTCTTATGTATATTTTGAAATAACTTACATTTCCAAAATTACGGCTCTGTTATAGGTTCACTATTATGAAGCAAGCCTGCCCGAATGTCGGTACTTAGTGAACTGCTGTAAGCAGTGAGCTTAGAACCGCTACATGAGGGTAGAGCGAGAGCGTCTTGCGCAATAATATGTGAACTATAACAGAGCCGTAATTGGATAAAAAATAAAGTTGATTTTATCTGCTTTTGTTATATAATCAGTGAGAAATAACTATTTTCGACAGGATGATTTTTATATGGCTGATTATATTACAACTTATACCGGGGATCATTTTGATCCGACTCTGCCGAAGGCAGAACATCTTCATATCGAGGACATCGCACACGCATTATCACTAATTTGTCGTGGAAATGGTCATGTGAAGACCTTCTTTTCCGTCGGCAGTCATTGTATCAACTGTGCAAAGGAAGCGGCTGCCCGTGGGTATTCCAACCGACTGGTGCTCGCCTGCCTGCTTCACGATGCAAGTGAAGCCTACCTGTCAGATGTTCCAAGACCTTTTAAAAAGCATCTTCCCGCATACAAGAAACTGGAACAGAATCTGTTAGATGTGATCTATACCAAATATCTGGGGTCTCCTCTGACAGAGGAAGAAGCACACAGGATCAAATGCATCGACGACGACATGCTCTATTTCGATCTTCTCACATTGTTAAATGAGCCATCGGACAGACCGGAGCCTGAGCTTCACATCAACCTTTCTTATGAGGTTCGTTCGTTTGAGGATGTCGAACAGGAATATCTTCATTTGTTTCATATGCTGTATAAATAGTATTTATTTTTCCTCTTTCGGCAAAATGATATTTAAAAGAATAGCTACCATTGCTGCCGGTACAATTCCCGATCCACCAAATACCAACTGTACCACCTCCGGTGTATGTACCAGAATTCCGGGATTAGCTCCCATTCCATATCCAACACCCAGTGCTACTGATACAATGGAAAGATTTCTGGCATTCAACGGATTCTTTGTGATCAACTGAATACCACTGATTACAATTGACGAAAACATCATGACTGCCGCGCCACCAAGTACAGACTGTGGCATGATTGATACCAACGCAGCAAGCTTTGGACATAAGCCGCAAAGGACAAGGAAAATGGCTCCGGTTGCAAGAGCGAACCGGTTTACAACCTTTGTCATGGCTACCAATCCAACGTTCTGACTGAATGATGTATTTGGCAGGACACCAAATATCGCTGCAAATGAAGAACCCAGTCCGTCACACATAACACCGCCTGCAAGTTCTTTATCTGTTGCTTCTCTGTCCAATCCGCCTTCCATAACACCTGAAATATCTCCAACCGTCTCAACTGCAGTTACAATGAACATAATAAGAACCGGAAGAATCGCCCGCAGATCGAAAACAGGTTTTACAGGCAAAAGCTTCGGAACCGCAAACCAGGAGGCTTCCGCAACTTTATCCCAGTTCAACACCCATGCCTTTGTATATTCTACACCATCTGCCGTCACTCCGGTTTTCGGCAAAACAAAGCCCATGATCATTGCTGCAATGTATCCGAAAATAATGCCAAATAAAATAGATGACGAACTCAAAAAGCCTTTTGTCGCATGTTTGAAAAACAAGATTACAATAAGCACAAACAACGCAAGTAACAGATTCTCAATGGAGCCAAAATCTTCTGCTTTATTTCCTCCACCAAAAGAATTGATACCTACCGAAATCAGGCTTAATCCGATCGACATTACCACGGTACCGGTTACAACCGATGGAAAGAACTTACGAAGGGGCTTTAAGAAAAAGCCAAGCACTGTTTCAAAAAGACCACCTATAATAGATGCTCCCATGATCGCACCATATGCCAGTATACCACCACCCATGGTTGCTGCTACACTGTTAAAGACACCTATAAATCCGGAAGATGTTCCCATTATGATCGGTACCCGGCCTCCTACCGGACCAATTCCGAACAACTGTACCAATGTCACAATTCCTGCGATCAGCATCGCATTCTGAAGCAAAGAAAGCTGTAGATCTGCGAACTCACCGCCTGCCAGACCACATGCTCCTGTGATGATCAGAAGTGGGGTCAGGTTTCCTACAAACATTGCCAAAACATGTTGTAATCCTAACGGAATCGCCTGCGAAAGCGGCATCTTTCCATCCATCTGAAATGCTGTCTCAGACAGTTTAAATATTTTTTTCATTTGTGAATTCTCCTCATCTTTATTCTTTTTCATCCAACATGGACATCAATATCTTTTCCGGAGTGATCGGAAGTTCTCTGTGCCATACGCCTGTTGCACGATAGATTGCATGTGCAATTGCAGGTGCAGGTGTATTGATCACTATCTCTCCTATAGACTTGGCTCCAAATGGGCCTGTCGGTTCATAACTGTGTTCAAATTCTACCTGAAGATGTCCCATATCAAGGCGGGTTGGAATCTTATACTGCATGAAACTGGATTCAATCGGACATCCTCTTTCATTGTAGGTGACATTCTCAAACAGTGTATGCCCGATTCCCTGTACGATGCCGCCTTCTGCCTGAATACGTGCCAATGCCGGATTGATAGGAATTCCACAGTCAACAACAGCTACATAATCCAGAATTTTTACCTCTCCTGTATATCGGTCTAACTCAATCTCAACCATACCAACCATATAAGGTGGAGGCGATACAGGTGAAGAATGGGAAACCGTTGCTACTGCTGCGATATCATTTGCAATCTGGTCTTTTACACTAATCTCGGCAAGTGACACACTTTGATCTGTATTGACCCGACATGCCCTTCCATTTTCAAAGATCATTTCCTCCGGACTGCAGGAAAGCATACCGGCCGCTATCGCACAAAGCTTTTTTTTCAGTTTCTCACAGGCAAGTTCTACGGCCTTACCCGTAACATATGTTGTAGATGATGCGTACGAACCGGAATCATATGGTGATGCATCTGTATCTGCCCCAAATACAGCTACATCATCCACGGAACAATCCATACATTCTGCCACCATCTGAGCCAGGATCGTGTCACATCCGGTTCCCATATCTGCCGCACCGATGATCAGATTAAATGTTCCGTCATCGGCCAGCTTTACCGTTGCCGATCCGACATCCAGATTGGAGATACAGGAGCCTTGCATCGCCATAGCTACTCCGGCTGTTCTTACCTTCCCATCTCCTATCTCACGAACAGGATATTTCTCGTCCCAATGAAATAATTCTTTGCATTTTGCCATACATTTATCAAGTGCACAGGCATTTGCTGTCTCTCCATAATATGCCGGCATCTTCATTCCTTCACGGATCATGTTGTTTTCACGGATTACAGTCGGATCAATTCCAAGTCTTTCTGCAAGTTCATTTACAGCACTTTCCAGTGCAAATATACCCTGTGTCGCACCATATCCCCGGTAAGCACCGGCTGCCATCGTATTGGTATATACTACATCATAATTAAACCGATATGCTTCAAGTCCACCTGTATAAAGGGGAATCGATTTATGTCCGCTCAGACCAACTGTTGTAGGTCCGTGTTCTCCATATGCTCCTGTATTTGAAAGTGTATACAGATCCAGTCCGCGGATATGTCCGTTCCGGTCTGCTCCCAGACGTACACGGACTTCCATCTCATGCCGCGGAGAACCGGCAATCTGACTCTCTTCTCTTGTAAATATAAGTTTGGCGGGTTGTCCGGTCTTCAGTGTGACAAACGCCGGATATACTTCACTGACTGCTGTCTGTTTTGCTCCAAAACCCCCACCGATTCTTGGTTTCTCAACACGTATCCTGCTCTTTGGAATGCCCAGTGCTCTGGAAAGGATACGACGCACATGAAATACAATCTGTGTAGACGAGATCACATGAAGCCTTCCATATCGGTCAAAACAGGTATATGTGCGGAAGGTTTCCATCATTGCCTGGTTAAACGCCCGCATATGATATGTGTGTTCGAACACCTCATCACAATCCGCTATTACGGCATCCACATCACCATCTCCGTTTTTTTCACTTGCAACCAGATTCCGTCCGGGATCTCCTCCAACTTCCATAGGTGGAAACCAGTCCTCCTCCGGGTGTACAAGGACAGCACTATCCTTTGCCTGATGAAAATCAAGGACCGGTTCGAGGATATCATATTTCACTTTTATCAGCTTCATTGCTTTTAAAGCAGCTTTCTCATCCGTAGCCGCAATAATAGCAACAACATCCCCTACAAAACGTACATGCCGGTCTATGATCAGCCGATCATAGGGAGATGGTTCCGGATATGTCTGTCCTGCAATCGCAAACCTCTGCTTGGGAACATCCTTCCATGTATAAACATCTACAACTCCCGGAACTTTTTTTGCTATTGCTACGTTGATATCTTCTACAATAGCATTGGCATATGGGCTTCTTAAAAGCTTTACCGTCAAAGCATCTGATGATGTAATATCATCAACATAAACCGGTTTTCCCAAAAGGAGCTGCATTGCATCTTTTTTACGAACCGAATGATTGACTGAATTATACTTCATTTCTTCCATGAATGCCCTCCTCTGATCTCTTATGTTCCAGATAATTTCGAATTCCCCGCAACTGGCCTTCATATCCGGAACATCTGCAAAGATTTCCTGCCAGATAAGCACGGATCTCATCATCTGTAGGATCCGGATTCTCTCGCAATAATGCAATCGTGTTCATGACAAATCCGGGATTGCAAAATCCGCACTGATCAGCTCCCTGATCTGCAATAAATCCGACAAATTCAGAAGCTTCCTCCTGAAGTCCCTCTAATGTCTGTACCTCATGACCAGCTGCCCTTGCTGCCGGCACTGAGCAGGAAAGCACAGGAATGCCGTCCAAAAAGACTGTACACAATCCGCAATTTGCAGTTTCACAGCCTCGCTTTACACTGTAGCATCCATGCTTTCTCAGAAAATCGATCAGAAGCAGATCTGGTTCAATAGAATCCACCAGTTTTTTTCCATTTACAATTACTGTTATCTCCATTTCTGCTCCTCTCTCAATTTATTTAATAATCTCTGACTTAATATACGAATCAGTCTGGAACGATACTTTGCTCCAGCTCGATGATTACTTCCTGTCGGAATATGTTTCTCTGCCCACATAGCAAAGTCCTCTATAGAGTCTTCTGTCAATTCCTCTGACAAAAGTCCTTCTTCATCCAGAAGAAGCATCGCTCGTCCCGGTCTTGCTCCCACTGATAAACGATATTCCCCGCCTACAACAGAAGCCGCACATGCGATGACCGGAAAATCAGTACTTTGATTTCTTACAGATGCATAAGCGAAGCACCCGGACGTTTTCTTTATGACAAGACGAACCAGAATATCCTGATCCGGTTTCTGCCCCACAAATTCTCTAAGTGGTATTCTCCCACCCTGATATAATTCCACATATGTATCCATGGCAAGAAATACCGTCAGCACATCAGAGAAACCAAAACGTCCCCAGATACTTCCACCTATCGTTGCCAAATTACGAAACTGTACACCGACAATATCTTTTACAGCGTCTCTGACAGAATTTTGTGTATAATTATTTAAGCCTCTATGCAATTCAAGCTGTCGTAGAGATACCATCGAACCGATAATGATCTCATTCTCCGTCTCCTCGATCTGATCCAGTTTCAGATCACATAGATCAATTGCTGTCAATATCGTCCGGTTCTGCATCTTTGTCCATAACATTCCACCGATTATACAGCTACCTTTTTTTTGATTTAACTGATAAGCCTCTTCCAGACTTTTAACACGTATATAATTCTGAATTGTTACCATAAAAAGCTCCTTTAAATGTTGCCTTAGCCGCACTATATCAAAATATATTATAGTAAAAATACTTGTTTTTGAAAAGATGCTTTGCTACAATACCGTTGTATTATTCAAAATATAACGAAAAGGAGTTATTATGAAAAACACACTAAAAAAATACTTATCCTTATTATTAATCTGTTCCCTGCTTTTATCTCTGGCAGGCTGTAATACTTCATCAAAGCCTGCAGACACGGGGACAACCGCTTCATCAGAAGCAACCTCAGAATTATCATCAGAAGCTGCTTCAGATGATGTGTCTACAGAAGCTGCCGAAAAAGAAACCTCTTATCCGGTCACAGTTACGGATCAGGCAGACCGCACCGTTACCATTGAAAAAGAGCCAGCTAAGATTGTAAGCGGATATTACATTCCTTCCAGTCTTCTGATTGCACTTGGATTATCGGACAAGGTGGTAGGCATTGAGGCAAAGGCAGACAAAAGACCAATCTACAAACTGGCTGCTCCGGAGCTTCTGGAACTTCCAAATGTCGGAACAGCAAAGGAATTCGATCTGGAAACCTGTGCTTCTCTTTCACCGGATCTTGTGATTTTACCGTTAAAGCTAAAAGATGCCGCAAAGAGTCTGACAGAGCTTGGTATTCCTGTGTTACTGGTAAATCCAGAAAGTCCGGATCAGTTATCCGATATGATCAGTCTTATTGCCACAGCTACAAATACCCAGGATAAAGCAGACCAACTGCTTGACTTCATTAATCAGGAAAAAGAAATGCTTACTACTTCTCTTGCAACCGCAGACGACACTCCGAATATTTACCTTGCAGGTAATTCTTCTCTCCTGTCAACTGCCGGTCCAGCTATGTACCAATCAGGTATTATCGAACTTGCAGGCGGTAAAAATGTAGCATCTGATATCTCTGATACCTATTGGGCCGAGATTAGCTATGAACAGCTTCTCTCCTGGGATCCTGATTATATTATCCTTGCTTCCGATGCAGAATATACAGTAGACGATGTATTAAGCGATCCGAACCTGAAAGACTGCACAGCAGTAAAAAATAACCACATTTATGCCATTCCGGGAGATATCGAAGCACTGGACAGTCCTGTACCTGCTAGTATCCTGGCTTCCATCTGGCTTGCCGGAATCCTGCATCCTGATCAGGTTTCAACTGATACTTATACGAAAGAGATGAATTCTTTCTATGAAACATTCTATGGAATCAAAAAATAAAGCAAATTTATATCTTATTGCCGGAAGCGTAGGTCTGATTCTTCTGACAGCAGCTTCCCTGTTTATCGGAAAATACAGGATCACCCTGACCGGTCTGATAGCCGGAGATTCCATGCAATGGCGAGTATTTCTTACGCTCCGCGCCAGCCGCGCTGTTATCGGTGCTATCGGAGGATTTGTCCTTGGCATGGCAGGTTTTGTCTATCAGACCGTTTTTCGGAATCCTCTGGCCTCCCCTGATATCATTGGCGTATCTTCGGGAGCCAGTGCCGGTGCAGCATTTGGAATTCTGTTCTTATCCGGTTCTATGGCGATCACAGTCTCTGCTTTTGCAGGGGCTGTTTGTTCTGTTATCCTTGCACTGGTATTATCTTCCTTAACCGCAGGCCGGAATGGTCACAGCATTGTACTTGCCGGAATCGCTGTTCACAGTCTCGCACAGACGGCGCTGGTTTGTCTGAAATTAATCGCAGATCCGGAAAAACAACTGGCATCAATTGAATATTGGATCATGGGAAGCCTAAATGGAATCAGCATCTACTCCATAAAAGGAAATATTATCCTATGTCTTTTCTGTTCAGTCATTCTATTCTTATTATATCGACAGATCATACTTCTCTCTTTAGATGATAATGAGGGAAAAATGCTCGGTGTAAATGTACAGCAGATTCGTCTGATTGTTTTGTTGATTGCGACACTGGCTGTTTCCGGTGTGATCAGTATGACCGGACTGATCAGCTTCGTATCTCTTCTGGCACCACACGGAGCACGTTTATTACTAAAAAACAACCGACTATCCACTATGCTGCTAAGCGGACTGATCGGTGGATGTCTGCTAACCATGGGAGATATATTCGCTCGTAGTATAGCATCCACAGAACTGCCTGTAAGTATCTTTACAAGTCTTTTAGGAGTCCCATTCTTAATCTATCTATGTATAAGGAGAAGTGATCGGATATGAAATTACTAACTGTAAACAATCTGTCTGCCGGATATAATGGAACAAACATTATCAGAAATATCAGTTTTTCCGTCGACTCCGGTCAGATTATTGGTATACTGGGGGCAAACGGTTGCGGAAAAACCACCTTGATCAAGTCCCTGGCAAATCTGCTTCCCCATACGGGGAACTGTCAGCTTGATACAATTACCGTAGAATCAGTTTCCCCAAAGGAACTGGCAAGGCTTTGTGGATATATACCACAAAATAACAGTATCTCTTTAGATCTCACGCTTTTTGATGTAGTTATGATGGGGTTCAACCCTGAACTGAAACTGTTGCAGACTCCAACCCGGCAAATGAAAGAAACAGCTATACAGGCACTTATCGATGTTGGTCTTGGCAACCGGATGTATGATAATTTTCAAAGTCTGAGTGCCGGTCAGAAACAATTATGTATATTAGCACGTACATTTGCAGGCAAACGAAAACTTCTTCTTTTGGATGAACCGGAAAGTGCCTTAGATTTTCGGCTACGTTATCAGGCAATGGAGCTTTTACAGGATTATATCCAACAAAATCATGCTTCTGCCCTGATCACACTACATGATTCAGCTCTGGCGCTAAATTATTGTGATTCACTTCTGATCCTGTCAGACGGCAGATTGATCGGTACGATCATTCCATCCGAAACATCAATTTCCGATATGGAACAGCTTCTTTCCAAAATATATGGTACAATCAGTCTGTCAAAGCTTAACGATCGTCTTGGAAATAGCAGGCTTGTTATGATGAAGGAGGCTGAAACATCTTGAAAGCAATAACAAAAATTTATTTTGTAAATGATAATAACGAAAAATTTTTTGGAGCCGGACCATGCCAACTGCTTCATATGATCGAAGAAACCGGCTCTCTCCGTTCTGCATCAATCTCTATGGGACTTGCCTATACAAAGGCACTCCGTATGATCAATAAGGCAGAAAAAGAACTAGGATTTTCTCTGACAAAACGTAGCACCGGCGGCAGATCCGGTGGTGGAAGTACTCTGACTCCAGAGGGAAAGGAATGGCTGAAAAAATATGAAACCTACCGGAATGCCTGTAACGAGGCCAACAGCAAACTCTATATGGAGATCTTTTCAGACTAGTGGAAAAAAACATCTGGTTCTGACAGGAGCATCCGGAAGTGGAAAAACAACACTTCTGGCATCTCTCTTTTCCTCTCCGATGCCCGGTGTTACCTCCTGGGTAGTACCGGAAAAAGGAGTCTACCTGAAAAACAACTGTTCAAAAGAAATAATCCAGATTGGACGTTATCATTCGGATCCAACCCATAAGAGAAATCAGATGCTTGCTATTCCCGAATGCTTTGATGAAAAAGGAACCGCATTCTTACATTCCTGTCTGCATACAACTTCCGAATGGATCACGATTGATGAAATCGGTTTTCTGGAAAGTAATTCCTGCAAATACCGGCAAGCTATACGAACCTTAATGAAGCACAAACAGCTTCTCATGGTCGTGCGAAAACAAAAGCTTCCGTTCCTGGAGGAACTGCGTAACCATAAGGATGTTTTCCTTGTGGATCTCGATCAACCATATGGAAATGCAGGCTGTATCATCATGGCATCCGGTCAGGGTACCCGCTTTGGTGGAAATAAGCTGCTTGCTGATTTCAATGGACAACCATTGATCGATTTCTCTCTTAACATTATTAAGAATCTGTTTACAACATCTGTCGTGGTAACCATTCACAAGGAAATTCAGAGCCTATGTATAAAACAAAATATTCCGGTACTGCTTCATACCTTTCCGCATCGAAACGACATGATTCGCCTCGGTCTGGAAACCATTGGTGATCATATCGATCGCTGCGTCTTTCTCCCCGCCGACCAGCCTTTGCTTCAAAAAGAATCCATGATCTCGCTGCTTCTTTGTGCGGAAAATGACAGAAACTCAATCTGGCGAACCTGTTATGGAGATATAGTCGGTTCTCCTGTTATCTTCCCGTCTGAATTTTTTGAGGAACTTCAGAATCTTCCTTTAAGAAAAGGCGGCAGTCTGGTAATAAATAATCATCCTGATCGTATCCGTACCTTTTCTGTTTCAGATATAAACGAACTAAGGGATATTGATACACCTGATGATTTATCCCAATTACTCCACGGGAACCTTTAATCATTCTTGACATTTTATTTTATCGTTCTATAATTCATCATGTCATAAAAAAAGAAATGAGGACGAATAAAAATGAACAAGGATCTGACCGTAGGGAAACCGGAATCTGTGCTGTGGCGTTTCTGTCTGCCACTCTTTGGAAGTGTGATCTTTCAGCAGCTCTATAACATTGCCGACAGTCTGGTTGCCGGAAAATTTATCAATGAAAGTGCTCTTGCTGCCGTTGGAAACAGCTATGAGATCACGTTGATCTTTATCGCATTTGCATTTGGATGCAATATGGGATGCTCGGTTATCGTATCCAGATTATTTGGAGCAAAAGAATATCGGAATATGAAGACGGCTGTATCGACCACCTTTATCTTTACGGCTGTTTTACTGGCTGTTATGGTGATCGCCGGTCTGCTCACCAGCCGGGAACTGCTTGCTCTGATCCACACTCCGGACGATATCATGGATGCTTCCCTGCTGTATCTGAACATCTATATCTATGGTCTTCCATTTATGTTCTTTTACAACATTGCAACCGGAATTTTCTCCGCTCTCGGTGATTCCAGAACTCCATTCATCTTCCTTGCAATATCATCCGTTTCCAATATATTTATCGATATCTTATTTGTAAAATCCTTTCAGATGGGAATCGCAGGTGTTGCCTGGGCGACCTTCCTCTGTCAGGGTGTCAGTGCTATTCTGGCTGTCGCTGTTGTGATACGCCGTCTTACCGGTATCAAGACAGACGACCGTTTCCGGTTCTTTGATGGCAGCATCTTAAAACAAATCTTGGTTGTTGCTATCCCAAGCACCTTACAGCAGAGCTTTATATCCATCGGAAATATTATCATCCAGAGCGTTATCAACGACTTCGGAACCAGCGTTATCGCCGGATATTCTGCGGCTGTCAAGCTGAACAATCTGGTCATTACCTCTCTCACCACACTGGGAAATGGTATCTCGAACTATACCGCCCAGAATATCGGTGCAGGCAAGATCGACCGTATCCGTTCCGGCTTCAAGGCTTCCTTAAAGCTGGTCTGGCTGTTATGTATTCCATTTGCATTGTTGTATTTCACCTGCGGAAGATGGCTGTTGCTACTCTTTCTTGATAACCCGACTGCAACTGCGATCAAGACAGGTATCGTTTTCCTGTGTATCCTTGCACCATTTTATTTCATCGTTTCCATCAAATTAATGGCAGACGGAATCCTGCGTGGCGCAGGTATCATGAACAAATTCATGATCTCCACCTTTACCGATCTGATCCTTCGAGTAGTCTTATCCATCATCTTTTCAAAGATGTTCGGTTCTGTCGGTATCTGGTGCTCCTGGCCGGTCGGCTGGTGCTGCGGAACTGCAGTCTCCGTCCTCTTTTACCGCGGTGAACAGAAACGGAATTTTAAAAACGCATTTGAAGCATAGAGAAGCTATAACTTCTTTTAGCAGCTTTAAAGCGACTTGTCTCTCATCTTCTTATTCATATGAATATAGAAGATGATATTGATCACAATACCAAATATCGTTGCAACCGGTGCTGCAAGTCCGATCTTCGTCAGGCTGGCATCCGGCTGGATACTCATATAATAGGCCAGCGGCAGGCGGACAAGCAGGGTCTGGATCAATCCCTGTATCATAACCCACAGCGTCTTGTCATGTCCATTGAAATATCCGATCATGCTAAACAACACCGCTGTTACGATGGTCTCCAATGCGAAGCCCCGCAGATAATCATATCCTTTCTGAACAACGATTCTATCAGTTGTAAAGATTCCTGTCAGAAGATCTCCTTTAAACATTACAAAGATAAATACGATACATCCGATCACGAGGCCAACACCAATTCCGGAATACATTGCTTTCTTCGCCCGCTTCTCATTTCCGGCTCCCACATTCTGCGAAACAAAGGATGCCATCGACTGCATCAGGGAGCTTGGTATCAGCATGGCAAAATTTACAACCTTACAGGCTACACCATAACCCGATGATGCTTCCAGTCCCAGACGATTCACGAACGCACATAATGCTAGAAAGGATCCCTGGGTCAGGCACTCCTGAAGTGCCAGTGGCAGTCCTGTTTTCAGTGCTTTTCTACAATGCTCATTCAATCTGAAATCTGCCTTCGTGATCGTAAATGAAAGCTGCTTCTTTATAAGCAGACAGATCGCAAATACCACGCTCACTGCCTGTGCTGCTACAGTTGCGATCGCAGCTCCTGTCGCATCCATATGACAGCCTGCTACCAGGATCAGATCCCCAATGACATTTACCACACAGGCAACTGCCACAAAGATCAATGGGGATTTACTGTCTCCGAGTCCACGAAATATCGCCGCCAACAGGTTATATGCAACAATAAAGAAAATGCCTGCTCCACAGATACGGACATAACTTGCGGTAAGTCCTACTGCCTTTTCCGGCGCCTGCATCAGTATCGCGATTGGCCGCGAAAAGGCAATCATCACAACAAACAGCACGGCTGAGATCACCGCAAATACGACGGCAGATCCACCGATCAATGCTCCGATCTGTTCCGGCTTCTTCTCACCGATATATCTCGCGATCAATACTGTAATTCCCATAGCAAGCTGTGTGATCACAAATGTAACCAGATTTAAAACCTGACTTCCGGTCGATACCGCAGACAGACCGGAGGTACTGCCAAATCGTCCAACCACCAGAAGGTCAACTGCTCCATATGCCGCCTGTAATACAAGTGCACCAAGCACCGGCATCATAAACGGAATTAACTTCCCAAGTATACTTCCCTGTGTAAAATCTGACTTTGAACTATTCAATGGTAACCCTCCTCTCACTCATGACCTTATAGAATTTACTGATCGTATCGATCATACAGTCCGCTTCATCATCTGAAATGTCATCCATATATCGAACTAAACGACTGTAATAATTCTTATCATATTTATCTGACAGCAATTCACCTTTCTCTGTGATCTGAATATAAGTGATCCTGCCGTCCTCCTCTGAAGCATATTTGCTGAGATACCCTTTGCTTTCCATCTCTTTTACCGTCCTTGTCACGCCCGGTCTTGGCAGCTTCAGATAGTCACTGATATCGGAAATCTTTACATGCTCCTGCTGCTCCTTAATGATATGTATGACATCCATGTACTGAATATATGCTGGTGTAACACCCTCTGGCAGCTCCGGAAGCAATTCCCGGATACGTTTTGCCAGATAACAGGCATCTAACATCCGTTTGATCTTATCTGCATTCATGCTCTGATACTCCCTTCTGATCTTAATTTGTTGAAAAAATCTCTCATAAAAACTGCTCTTTCCCTGCAAATAATGATATAAATTTACTTTCATTTGATAATTACCTTTGTTAATTACCATAGGTAATTATATGGGTGTGTACATAAAATGTCAATACAAAATTCTTGAAGACAAAAAATCTCCCTTTGACTGCGATATATTTTCCACAGTCAACAACTGCGGTCATAATACAGACAATGGGGAGATTTTATTTATATTTTTAAATGAAGTTTTGCTTTTTATCCTACATCGAGATCCAGCCAAGTGCATTTGCAACCGAGCTTGCAAGAATGATCAGGGCGAAGACCGGACATATGTATTTGATCATCACAACAAAGATCTTCTTTCTGCGGAATGCACCCTCGCCATGACGAATCTCTTCTTCTATCTTATCGATTCCCACAACTCTTGAAACCAGTAAGCAGGTCATAAGTGCTGCGATCGGCATCATAACCGAATTCGTCAGAAAATCAAACAGATCTAAGAACTGCATACCGATGATCTTTACACAGGCGAGCGGTCCATATCCAAGTGATGACAGACTTCCAAGGATCAGCATGATCACACCTACATAAACAGTTGCTTTCTTTCTGCTCCAACCGATCTCATCCTCAAATGTGGATACTGCACTCTCAGTCAGTGCGATTGAGCTGGTTACTGCTGCAAATAAAACCAACAGGAAGAACAGAATACCGACTATTGTTCCAAGTCCCATATTCTGAAATACCTTAGGGATCGTTATAAACATCAATGAAGGACCTGCCTGTAAGGTGTCAGGATTACCGCCTGAAAATGCGAATACCGCAGGAATGATCATAAGTCCTGCCATGATCGCAATCGCCGTATCAAACACCTCAACATTCCTTGTAGCATCCTCGATCGCCGTATCCTTTTTCATATAAGAACCAAATGTGATCAGAATACCCATTGCGATCGACAGGGAATAAAACATCTGCCCCATCGCCGCTACCACAGTCATCCATGAGAAATTATCAAAATTCGGAACAAGAAAATACCTCACGCCCTTTAATGCCCCCGGTCTTGTCACTGAATATACAGCAATAAGGATCGATAACACGATCAGTACCGGCATCATGATCTTTGATACACGCTCAATACCATTCTGAACACCTGCAAAGATGATCCCCAGCGTAAACAGACAAAATACGATGAAACAAAGCTCTGTCGAAACGCCATTCGAGATAAAGTCTGTAAAATATCCATCCTTTGCCAGATTCTTTCCATTTCCTTTGACATATTCCACCAGATATTTGATAACCCAGCCACCAATCACCGAATAATACGGTACGATCAGCACCGGTATGATCGCATTGATCCAGCCGCCAAAGGACAACCATTTCTTCTTGCCAAATGACCGAAACGCTCCGACCGGACTCTTTCTTGTCATACGACCGATCGCAGACTCAGCAACAATCATCGTATATCCAAATGTGAGTGCCAGCAGAATATAGATCAGAAGAAAGATTCCTCCTCCGTACTTTGCCGCCAAATACGGGAACCGCCATATATTTCCAAGACCGACCGACGCTCCTGCCGCCGACAGCACATATCCTATCTTCCCCGAAAATGAACTTCTGTTGTTATTGTTTTGTGTATCCATCGTACTCTATCTTCTGCTCCATGTACCCTGAAGCAAAATATCCCTTCTCTTTTTTCTTTTAACAGTGTACAGCTTCGATTCTAACATGAATAATCAATTAAGTCACTACTTTATCATATTTTCAATAAATACAGCATACCCTTCTGTCGGATCATCCACAAGCACATGTGTAACCGCACCGATCAGCTTGCCATTCTGTACGATCGGGCTTCCGCTCATGCCCTGACAGACACCGCCGGTAAGCGCGATCAGATCCTCGTCCTCTACCTTAAATTCCATATTTTTATTGGCAGTATCGGTATGAACCGCCAGAATGTTGATCTTGTATTTTTTCAGATTCCCATCCAATCTGGAATAAATATATGCCTCTCCGGTCTGAACTTCATCAGGATCTGCGATATACATGGCTTCTGCAGCTTTGTAATGCTTCGCCACATATTCTTCATCGAGATATCCGCCGATTCCGTTATCATAATTACCTTCTACAATTCCGATCAGATCCTTCTTGTAAAGGATCGTTCCCTGAAGCTGCCCCGGCATCGACACAAAGGATCGGTTGATCTTCGTTATATGTGTAGTATAGATACCCCCACCGGTGCTGCTGATCTTAAGCCCGGTATCATTATCCGATACGCTGTGTCCAAGTGCCATAAACTGATTGCCACATAGGAAGGTCACTGTTCCGATACCCGATATGTCATCCTTCACCCACAGTCCTAACATATAAGCATTCTTATTTGTTTTCACAGGTGTAACCTCTGCTACCTGTGACTTTCCGTCCCGCAGAAATGTAAGTCTCATAGTTCCGGTATTATTCCCGGATAAAGCCTGCATCAGTTCCTTTTTTGTTGATATGGCTGTTTCATTTACAGCTGTGATGTAATCTCCTGTCTGAAGCAGGCCGTTACAGGGAGAGCAAATCTCTCCCTGTGCAGTTTCCACCTCGTCACAATCTACGACCATAACGCCATCTGTTTTCAGATAGATCCCGACCGGTTCGCCGGACGGTATCACTTTCTGTCCGGACAGATCATCGAATACAAGCTCCGCATCTTCATACTTGATCTCCTGATCTCCGATATCTCCGTTCCAGAAATAAGCGACTGCCAGCAGTGTAAATGCGATCAGATCCAAGATCAAAAATCCGATCAGCAGCGAACGGTAACGGTTCGACGTCTTTGTTCCTTCTTCCATCCCAATACTCCTTTCTGTAAATGCTGCACAGACCATAAGAAACATGCCTCCGGTTTCTTATGGTTATTGCGACAGTCGCCAAGGTCTTGTGCAAGCACAGACTTTGGCTCGTTGTCCGCGTAAAAAAAGAGCAGCAATTGTTTTATTGCTACTCTTAGTATTGGTTTTTTTGTTCTGTTTTTAATTAGTGTATTTTTGCTTTGTCTGCCAGTTCTTTCATATCCCTGGCATTTTCAACCGCGGCATTTGTGATCTCTGCACCGCCAAGCAGTCTGGCAATCTCAAGCACAGATTCTTCCCGGTCTAACTTGGAGATCTGCGTGATCGTCTTGCCATCCTTTACCACTTTTTCAATTCTGTAATGGCTGTCCGCCATTGCTGCAATCTGTGGCAGATGCGTAATACTGATCACCTGATGCGCTTTTGATATAACCGCAAGCTTTGCTGCCACACTTGATGCTGCTCTGCCGCTGATACCAACATCAATCTCATCAAATATCAGAGTATCAATGTTATCTTCCGATGCCATGCAGGATTTGATCGCCAGCATGATCCTCGAAAGCTCACCGCCGGATGCAACCTCATAAAGCGGACGTTCCTTTTCTCCGACATTTGTCGATACAACAAAGTAACAGTCGTCGATACCGGAAGTTCCCGGATGTGTCAGACGATCAAAATGCATATCGAACCGGATCTGATTAAAACTCAGATCTTCCAGTGCCTCTGATACCCGCTTACATAATTCTTTTGCCTGAATCTTTCGTTCTGCACTTAAAGCTTCCGCCGCCTGATCCAGTTCTTTTTTTGCTGTTTTCACTTTCTGTTGCAATTCTTCCGCATATTCCTCATACTGCACAAGCTTTGCTTCATCCTGCTTCAGCTGCTCCAGATAAGCAAGTACATCATCTAGGGTTCTTCCATATTTTCCTTTTAAATTATTAATGGTATTCAGCCGATCTTCAACCTCATGGAATTCAGACTCATCGAATTCCATACTCTGCATATAATCACTGACCGATACATTAAAATCATTTAACAGCGAATCAATATTTGTAAGCTCACTGAAGATGCTCTCTATCTCCTCATCCAGACCTTTTATCGCTTTTAAGCTTGCAAGCGCACGTCCGATCTCATTTCCGGCAGATGCGTTCCGGTTATACCCTGTGATCGAATAAACCTCAGAAACTGCTTCTACAATATCCTTGGCATTCACCATCTTACGGTACTGCTTCTCCAGTTCTTCATCTTCACCCGGAACCAGCCTGGCACCTTCGATCTCTCCTGCTTCAAACCGGATATATTCCAGTTTCCGTTTCCGCTCGCCTTCATCCATCTGTCCTTCTTCCAGTTCTTTTCGAAGATCTTCAAATGTTTTATAGCAGTCTTCATATTTCTGTTTTAATGAAGCAAGCGGTCTTTTTGCAAATTTATCCATAATATTCAAATGCTCTGCCTTCTTCAACAGGATCTGCTGCTCATGCTGTGCATGCATATCCACAAGAAGTGCCGAAACATCTTTTAACTTTGCTGCTGTTACTGTCTGGTCATTAATAGTATTCATGGTTCTGCCATTTACTATTCGTCTGGTTATGATGATCTCTCCATCCTCTGACGGTGTAACCCCAAGCTCCTGCAGCTGCTTCACCAGTGATTCATCATCAATAAAAAATAATAACTGACAGAAGCCTTCTTTTTCCGGATCTCTCAGCATATCTTTGGGAAGCTTGCCTCCCATACCAATCTTTAAAGCTCCCATAATAATAGACTTACCTGCACCGGTCTCACCGGTTAAGATATTCAGTCCATCTGTAAAATTGATATTTGCATCTTCAATCAATGCAATATTTTTTATGTGTACATTTAAAAGCATATGTCCTCCTGTGTATTCCATGCACAAAATAACAGAATTTACATCTTTTCAATCTGCGCCTTGATCGACATCGTCAGGTTCTTATCCTTCACAGCAAGGAAGATCGTATCATCTCCTGCGATACAGCCCATCAGCCCATCAATAGCCATATGATCCAGTGCAGCCGCTACAGCCATGGCAACACCGGAGATTGTCTTGATCACGATCAGGTTCTCTGCTGCATCTACAGAAATAATTCCTGTGCTCAGAACCTTCTTATAGGAATCCAGCGTCTCATAACGATTGTTCTTCTCAACGGCATACTTCTGTCTGGCTCCCGGTACGGATACCTTGGTCAGATTCATTTCCCGAATATCTCTGGAAACAGTTGCCTGTGTTGCCTGAAATCCCTCTTCCTTCAGTTTCTCCAGAAGATCATCCTGTGTTTCAATATCATATTTTTCAACAAGCTCCAGTATCTTTGCCTGTCTTTGATATTTCATCTCAGTTTCCTCCTAATTTATTTCTAAGTATCTCATAAAAATTTACATTACTTGCTTTGATCAGTCTGGTTATCTTCTCCGCCTTGCGGATATCTACCCGGTCACCAACAGATAATTCCACATCATTACCACCATCAAAAGAACAGATCGCCTCTGTATCCTGTGTCTTACGCTTCTTGGTGATCTCTATCGTAATCTCCTCTTTACCGGATAATACGATACTCTTTGCAGTCAATGAATGTGGTGATACCGGCGTGATCACTAATAGCTCTGCATCCGGGCTGACGATTGGCCCTCCCGCTGACAGATTATAGCCGGTCGAGCCTGTCGGTGTCGATATCACAACACCATCTGCCTCATATGTATCAAGCACCTGTCCATCAACAGACACATTAAGTCCGATCAGTCTGGAAAATCCTGCCCGGCTGATCACGATATCATTTAAAGCACTCTTGCGATACGTTGTTCCATCCGCTTTCGTAACCGTACCTGTGACCATCATTCTTTCTTCAATCGTAAAATCATCCGTCAGCAGCCGATCCAGTATCTCTTCGATATTTGCAACTTCCCCTTCTGTCAGAAAGCCTACCGTACCCAGATTAATGCCAAATAACGGTATATCGATATCTTCCGTCTCACCAGCCATGCGTAACAGTGTTCCATCACCACCAAGAACCAGTACACAGTCAAACTGCTCTTTCTTTAAAGCTTCCCAGTCCGAAGACTCCAGATGGAATACATCCCGCACCATACAGGCTGCTCCATGCGCTTCCAGATAACTCTGTATTCTGTTTGTAACTGTCGAATCGGTGTCCTTATCGGGATTCACCACGATCATAAAACGATTCATCGGATCTTTACTCCTCTTACAGGCATCTGTGTGATTCTTCCACCATAGCCTTTATATCAAATTCTTTATTTTCCTTCGTCTGATCCTTTGTTATGTACAAAAGATACTCGATATTTCCTTCCGGTCCCTTGATCGGTGAATAGCTTAAGTCAAGTGTTTTAAATCCGATCTGTCTTGCGAAGTCAACGATCATCTCAACCACTTCTACATGCACCTTCTGATCTCTGACAACGCCCTTCTTACCGACCTTTTCTCTACCGGCTTCAAACTGTGGCTTGATCAGACACACGATCTCTCCGTCGTCTGTCAGAAGCTCTTTTACCGGAGGAAGCACCTTTGTCAAAGAGATAAAGGATACATCAATCGATGCAAATGCAATCCTGTCTTCGATATCATCCGGTGTCACATAACGGATATTTGTTTTCTCCATACAGACAACCCGCTCATCGTTTCGAAGCTTCCATGCAAGCTGTCCATGTCCGACATCCACCGAATACACCTTGACTGCACCATTTTGCAGCATACAGTCCGTAAATCCACCGGTTGAAGATCCAACATCCATTGCCACTTTTCCTGCAAGACTTACTCCAAAGCAATCCATTGCCTTTTCAAGCTTTAAACCACCGCGACTCACATATTTTAATGTGTTGCCTCTTACTTCTATCTGTGCTTTCTCATCAAATGTCGATCCTGCCTTGTCTTCCTTTATGTTATCTACATAGACAATGCCCGACATGATGATCGCCTTTGCTTTTTCTCTGGACTCTGCAAGTCCACGATTTACCATCATTACATCCAGTCGTTCTTTCATCTCTACTCCATTATGTCCCGAATCCGTCTGTATATGGATTCAGCATCTATCTTCAACATCTTTCTCAGTTCTTCTACACTTCCATGACGGACAAAGGTATCTTCGATTGCGATCGGAAGCACCTTCACATCACTTGCCTTTGATTCCAGATATTCCTCAACCAGAGCACCATAACCGCCATGCAGAATACCTTCCTCGATCGTTACGATCAGCTTATGTGTCTCTGCCAGATGGTCGATCATCTCTTTATCTAATGGCTTGATAAATCTTGCATTGACAAAGGTCACCTGTCTGCCTTCCTGTAGGAACCGATTATATAATTTCTCGGTTTCTTCCACCATATTTCCAACCGCTACTAATGCGATCTCACTTCCCTCACGGAGGATCTCGCTCTTTCCGTATTCGACCGGCTCATTATAATCTTTCAAACCGTAATATGCCTGTCCTCTGGCGTATTTGATCGCAATCGGTCCGTCATAGGCTACTGCCCATTCCATCGCTCTGGTCAGCTCATAGCGGTTCTTCGGAGCCATAATGACCAGATTCGGAATATGCGATAAAAATGCTGTATCAAAGATTCCCTGATGTGTCTCACCGTCTGCCCCGACCAGCCCTGACCGGTCGATTGCAAATATAACATGCAGATTCTGCATACAGACATCATGCAGGATCTGATCGTAAGCTCGCTGTAAGAAGGAAGAATATACCGCTACCACGGGGATCATGCCCTCCGCAGCAAGTCCTGCCGCAAATGTTACCGCATGTTCTTCTGCAATTCCCACATCAAAGGTTCGATCCGGGAATTCCTCTGCAAATTTATTGACTCCGGTTCCCTTGCTCATTGCTGCCGTGATCGCAACGATCCGATTATTTTCTGTTCCAAGTTCTACCAGCTTTCTCGCAAATACACCTGTATAGGATAAACCTTTTTCAACATTTTTAACTTTACCGGTTTCAATATCAAAGGAACTGATCCCATGGAAATAGCATGGATGCTTCTCCGCATATTTATACCCTTTTCCCTTGATCGTTTTCACATGAACCAGAATCGGTTTATTTAACTTAAATGCACGTCGAAAGGTTTCTTCCATCAAGCGTATATTATGACCATCGATCGGGCCGATATAGGTAACGCCCATCTCCTCAAAGAACATTCCCGGAACAAACATCTGCTTCAGGGAGTCCTTTGACCGCTTCAATCCTTTGGCAAGCTTCTCACCTGCTACCGGTATATGCATCAGTGCTTTCTCGATTCCGTTTTTCAGATCATTATATGGCTGACCAACACGAAGCTTACTCAGGTAGCTTGACATTCCACCTACATTGTGGTCGATCGACATCTCATTGTCATTCAGTACGACCAGACATCCGGTCTTGACCTCTGCCATATTATTTAGCGCTTCATAAACCATACCACCGGTGAAGGAACCATCTCCGACAACCGCTGCTATCTTTTCCTGCGTTCCTTTGATTCCTCTTGCGCATGCCATACCAAGTGCCGCCGACATCGCGGTCGAACTGTGTCCTGTATTAAAAGCATCACAATCACTCTCACTGGTCTTGGGAAATCCGCTTAAACCACCAAACTTCCGTAACGTTGTCATCTGATCTTTTCGTCCGGTCAGGATCTTATGCACATAGGACTGATGTCCTACATCCCATACCAGCTTATCAGCCGGGAAATCCATCGCACGGTGAAGTGCGATCGTAAGTTCCACGCACCCAAGGTTTGACGCCAGATGCCCACCCGTCTCGCTGACATTTGCGATCAGAAACTCTCGGATATCCTGTGCCAGCTCCGGCAGATCTTTCTCATCTATTTTCTTTATATCATTTGGTTCTTGTATTCGATCCAGTATACTCATATCTTTCATCTCTGTTATTTCTTTCTGTTGACCAGTTCCAGAATCAATTCATCCAGAAATTCGTTCTTATACGGAAGCTGATCCAGTCTTGTAACCGCACGCCTGGATATCTCCGCGACATCCTTCTTGGACTCCTCAAGTCCGTGGACCGTGACATAAGTTACTTTACCATTTTCTTCATCTGAGCAGACAGGTTTTCCAAGCACTGCGCTGTCACCCAGAATATCCAGAAGATCATCCTGGATCTGGAATGCCAGTCCGATATCCGATGCGATCATCTCGACCTGCTTCAATTCGTCTTCCGTTGCTCCGGCAAGTACTGCACCGATCATCATCGATGCCTCGATCAACGCACCCGTTTTATTCTCATATACAAAATGAAGCTGATCACCACTCATCTGCTTCCCTGTCATCTCTACATCTACAACCTGTCCACCGATCATTCCATTGACGCCTGCTTTTTTTGCAAGGATCGTAAATGCCCTTGCGACATTCTGATCAGCCGGTTCCAGTTCAAATGCCTTACAGGCTGTTTCAAATGCATAGTTTAAAAGGGCATCTCCTGCAAGGATCGCCATTGCCTCACCAAATACCACATGAGAAGTCTTTCTGCCTCTGCGGTACTCATCATTATCCAATGCCGGCAGATCATCATGGATCAGGGAATAGGTATGTATCATCTCGATCGCTGCCATGAAAGGCTCTACAACTTTTCCTGTTCCGCCAAATAAACGATAGGTTTCCTGCATTAATAACGGACGGAGTCTCTTTCCTCCTGCCTGAAAGGAATAGTTCATTGCCGTAAAGATAGTTTTCTGAAACCCTTCTTCTGCCGGTGCATATGTGTATATAATATCCTGTACTTCTTTTGTACGAAGTTCTAATTTATTCTTTTCCACTGTTCTCTCCACTTAATACGATCATTTCTTTTTCTACATCACACAAATTATCCTTACATGCCTGAACCAGCTGTACGCCCTCGGCATAGGCTGCCAGACTGTCCTTTAACGATGTCGCAGGATTCTCTAAGACAGCCGTAATCGCTTCTATTTTCTTCAGGGATTCCTCGATCGAGAAATCCTCCTTTTCCATCTTCTCTGCCATTTCTAATCTTCCTCTTTCACATCCGTTACTCTTGTCTCGATCAGACCATCATGAACACGGATGGTAATATGGTCATCTTTTTCTATCTCTTTTATCGTCGTTACTGGCGTTCCGGTCTTTTCGATATATCCAAATCCATTTATAAGCTTCGCCGATGGTGACAGACCATGCAGACGTTCTGCAAGAAGCATCACCCGGTGTTCGTATCTGTCGTATTTGTTCTTCATAGCACGGTTTAAACGATCTGACAGATCATCCAGATAGATCTGCTGCTGTGCAAACCTCTGCTTCGGATTCAGGATACGAAGATGCCTTTCTGCAGCCTGTAGCTTCTCCTGATATGCTGCAAGTCTCCGTTTCATCAAATAGTCCATCTGTCTGCCCTGATTTATGACCTGATGGACTGTAGACATCACATCCGGGATTGCCTGCTCACAGGCGGCTGATGGTGTCGGTGCTCGAAGATCCGCCGCATAATCAGCGATCGTATTATCAATCTCATGACCTGTACCGGAAATGATTGGCGTCTTTGCATGATAGATTGCCCATGCAACGACCTCCTCATTAAACGCCCAGAGGTCTTCGATCGAGCCGCCGCCACGACCGATAATGATCGTATCTACGCCCATGTTATCCAACACTTCGATTCCATGCGCGATATCTTCTGCTGCCCCATCTCCCTGTACCTTTGCCGGATACAGGATAAGCTGGACATATGGATTTCTTCTCTTTGCGATGTTTCTGATATCCTGGATCGCCGCACCTGTCTGTGCTGTCACGATACCTACCCGCTTCGGATATGCCGGTATCGGCTTCTTGATATCAAATTCAAACAGTCCCTGTTCATACAGCTTCTGTTTCAACTGTTCATACCGCTCATAGAGATTTCCAATCCCATCCAGCTTGATCTCTTTTACATATAACTGATATCTGCCATCCCGTTCGTAGATATTCACACTTCCGTGGCAGACTACCTGCTGCCCGTTTTCCAGTTTGAAATCAAGACCGGAATATGCATAACTTTTAAACATAACAGCCATGATCGAACCGGTCTCATCCTTCAATGAAAAATAGATATGCCCGGAACTGTGATATTTGCAGTTAGAGACTTCTCCCTTCACATAAATATCACCAAGCAGATAATCACTGCTGATCAGATTCTTGATATATCCATTTACCTGTCCGACAGTATAGCTTTTCTTTGCCATATTCTCACCTAATCTGCAAGCTTTGCAAGAAGTGCATTGATGAAGCTCTTTGCTTCTACGTCGCAGTATGTTTTTGCAAGTTCTACTGCTTCATTGATCGCTACCTTTACAGGAATATCTTCATCAAATTTGATCTCGTATACAGCCAGTCTTAAGATAGCAAGCTCTGCTTTTCCGATTCTGCCAAGCTTCCATCCCTGTGAAATACCACTGATCGTTTCATCGATCTCTGTAATATGGGCTACGACTGCCTCTACTCGATCTATAACATAGGCTTTTTCTTCCTCTGTCATGGCTACTGCATCCATCTTGTTATCGTCTTCATCATAAAGGCTGGCATGCTCCAGTTCGAGCTCTGCTTCTTCTCTGATCTCTGAAACGTCATTGAATTCCAGACTGAATAAAATTTTAAATACGGTTTCTCTTATCTCTCGTCTTGTCATATGTTCCTCTCTAGTTTGCGTCTGCCATGCGAACGCCGGCTACACGTATATTTACCTTGGTTACATTAAGACCTGTCATAGTCTCGATCGCCTGCTTTACTTTATCCTGAACCTGTGTTGTCACAGTTGGAATGCTGTATTCATATAATACATCGATCGCAAGATCTACTTTTACTTCGCCCGGCAATAATTCTACCTTCACGCCCTTTGCCGGATTCTTCTTGCCCAGACGGCTTGCGAGTTCATTTGATAGTGAACCGGCAAGTCTTGATACGCCGTCTACCTCGGTTGCTGCCAGACCTGCGATGATCGCGATTACCTCGCCTGCGATCTGTACATGGCCGATGGAATTTTCTTCTTCTATATTTTCATACGTGCTTGTATTTTCTTCACTCATTCTGTATACCTCCAGACTTCCTGTATTTGTACATATTGATTCAATATTATACCGCAATTATGAAAAACATTCAACACCCGGAATTGGCGGGGAAAATTCAGAATTAGCCATTAGTTTTGTGAGGGATATGCAGGTATGTTGTGTCCGCTGGTGCTTGTATCATATAACAACGCGCTTCTCTTCCTATGAAGTGCACATGTCTTATCCGCACATACTCCTGTGCAAACTCGCCTGCGGCTCAGACATGCACCCGTATGTGCTGACAATGTGCACTTCATAACGGAAGCTTCGCTAATGTTGTTATATGATACAAGCACCAGCCAGACAGATCATACCTGCATATCCATTCACTTTGTACAATAGCTAATTCTGAATTTGTTCATATTCTTTGAATATCTTATGACTTTATACTAATTTATAGTTTCCAGCATAGTATTTGCATTGTTAATGTTGTTTATTTATATTTTCATATAATATAAATAAAATATATACACATTGCCATATTTACAGCTTTGACAATAATTCAATTTTTCACATAAAAAAACGAATACCTACTATAATGTGATATGTGCATCAAATCATTATAACAGGTATCCGTTTTATAATTATAATCTTTATTATTCTTTTGTTTTATTTTGCCACTACATGTGCCTTTACGGTTGTGGATCGTGTTTTATCTGTTACTGTTACGTTTAATGTAGCAGTATATTCTACGCCATCTATAGTGGCGGTGCTTGTCCAGATATGGGTTCCGGCTGTAAGATATATTACGTTTCCATATACCGTTTTTCTCTCATTGGATCTCCATTTTGTAAAATTACGAATGTCGATTGCCTGATTGTCCGATCCGATCGTGATCTGATATACCGGAAGTACGATTTTCTGATATGGGGTAGATGCGGTTACCTTGCTGTCGCATACCCAGGTTCCTATATCTTGTGCCTCGCTTGCTACAAAGACATCATAGGTTCCGTCCGGAACAAAAATCTGAAACGATCCATCTGATTCCGGGTCATTAAATTCTGACATATCACACAACGTATCTTTTTCTTTTGCATATAAAGATATATAGTATGGTGCAGCCACATTTGTGACCGTTGATGTAATCTTATGTCCGTCCAGATCATACACACAGCCCTTAAATGCTACACTATCCTTCACAATTATTGTAACTGATAAAATCGTTGTTATTGAAGCATCTTCGGTATCTGTTACTTTGGCTTTCAGTGTATAGGTGCCTGTTTTTTCTGTATCCAGAATGCAGTTAAGTCCAAATGCACTTTTGCTGTAACTTATTTCATTTGAACATTGAAGTATCTCATATTTCACACTTCCATTTCCGCCATAAACTGAGGCATCCAGATCAACATGGCATGATTTCTTTGTTTCTCCTTTTTCCTGCCGCAGATAATCATATTGCACAATATCTGCTGCCATTAACCGGTTCTCATCGGCTATCTTCCATGTGATCGTATGATGGACCTTATTACCGATCTCGTCTTCTACCTCAATTTTCGTGGTATAAATTCCGCCTTTTGTAAAACTTCCTGAAAACTCCAGACAATCGGTTATACCATTAAACATATCATCGTCTTTTATTATCTTATATGTAATTCCCTGAGGAAGCTCTCCTGTTATCTTAAACGAACACAGCCCGACCAGTCCCGGTTCATAATATTTTTCATCGGAATAGTGATTGATACTATATCCAACACTTTTTATGATCTCGGACTTTGTCGTCTGCTCTCTTATGATTCCCTTATATGCAGCCTCTCCCTTATAATTCATTTTGGCAATCACAACCTGTACCATATCTCCTGTTACAAGTGCATCTAAAGTATCCAGTGTTATCTTGTATGTTATCTTATCGGAGGTCTTAACCGAATCAATATTACATTCCTTCTTATAACTGCCAAAAGAGTACTTTCTTTTATAGATTTTAAAATCCGAACTGCTTAATTCCTTGGCACCTGTCAATTCTACCTGAACCTGCATCATTCCAATCGCCTTCACACTTTTTACAGTTACAGGTGCCGGAGCCGGCTTTACCTGGTTCTTTACTGTAATCTTGCAGGCTGCTTTCTTTCCGGAACCATCCTTTGCGGTCGCCGTGATCGTAACGGTTCCGGCTTTCTTTGCCGTTACAACGCCTTTGCCTGATACTGTTGCAACCTTTGTGTTGGATGACTTCCATACAACTGCCTTATTGCTGGCTTTCTTCGGTGTAATCGTTGCCTTTAAGGTCTGCTTCTTACCAACTGTCATGGTTGATTTTGTCTTATTCAGCTTTACTTTGGTAACCGGTGTACCGACGGTTACTGTGATCGTGCATTTTTTCTTTTTATTTGCCTTTGAAATCACATAAATCTTTGCTGTTCCCTTTTTCTTTGCTGTGATCTTACCCTTTGCATTTACTGTCACGATTTTTTTATTGCTTGTCTTATAAGTAACCTTCTTTGAAGCTTTTCCGGTTACGGTTACCTTTGATTTCAAGGTAAATGTTTTTCCTTTTTTCAGTGTCAACTGCTTTGCCGGAAGATTTGTTACAGCAATTGACTTCACCGTTCCTGTAGCAGCATAGCTCTCTCCCTGTGGAATAGTAAGGATAGATAGTACGACTGTTACAGCAAGCACCCATGCAAGGATCCGTTTGGCATAGCTCATATTATGTATTCGATTCATATCCTGTCCTCCTTACTGACGATCATATGCCTTTACTGTCAGACTCTTGCCGTTCACAGTAAATCTGGCATAACTTTTACCATCTTCCGTCTTAATATAATAAGTACCATTTGGAAGATAAAGCGTATCTCCTGATTCATATCCATACGCATTTGCACCATTCACATCTACCCAATATCCAAATGATGTGGCTGTACTCTTTTCCGGATCCGGAACGATCGTTACCGGATAGACCGGAAGTGTCACATCAAAAGTCATCGGCTCATCACCGGAATTCACCGGACATTTCTGATTGTAAAATGTATACTTTGCTGTATGACTTGCATTATAAAAGGTAATATTATAATTTCCCGGAATAATGGTATAAGACATTGTACCATCTTGTATTGAACCACTGGTAGAACTCAATTCCTGTGTTGGATCATCCGAATATCCATGAAAGGAATAATTTCCTCTTCGGATCGGATCACCATTTGCATCCCGGACAATCGCACTGATATGTGCTCCATCAATAATTGTATATGTAATTGTCGCAACCGTATATAGGGCCGGGTTATTCTTATCTGTTGCCTTAACCTGAATCTGATATTCGCCGGCATCTACATTTTCAAATGATACACTCATATAGCCTGATGTCCTGATTGTCGCCTGGAAAAGTTCATAATCCCCACCGGCTAATTCATATGTATACTGCCCACTTCCACCGTATACAGAATATGGCTTATGATAGACGCCATTCTCCCGTGAAAAATACTGACATGTCGTACTACGTGAATACAACTGGTTTTCATCATAAATTATCCAGATAATGGTCGTCTGATATTTATTTCCCAGTTCATCCTCGCAGGTCAACAAGCTCTGAGTCTCACCTGCTTCTGTCGGTGATCCTGTAAACACAATACTTTCATCAATTATATCATTCAATATATAATAATCCATTCCTACAGGCAGCTTATCAATTGAATACGTCCTGTAACCGGTTCCATAAGTAAGATCATCATTGTAGCTTTCCAATGCTCCATTTACTTTGATCGCATAGTATCTGGTTTTCTGAATATTAACTGTCTTATCCCGATATATACACTCCTTATATACACCGCCGGTTTTGACTGCTACCTTGATATATGTATTTTTCTGAAACTCATCTTCATCGTTGATATGCAGTATATATGTGATATGATCACTAGTTTCTGCCTGAACTACTTGATACGGTTTCTTATAGGTACCATATGAATACTGCTTTGCAAAGATCTCAAAGTCTGCCTTTGTAAGTACAACCGCCTTGGAAAATGTGATTTCTATGCTCTCCACTCCAAGAACCTTCATACTTTTGATCGCATAGTCCGGAGCAGCCGGAGTTGGATCAGCCGGCTTTGCTGCAGATGCTTTCTTTACTGTTACCTTGCAGGAAGCTTTCTTACCGGAACCATCCTTTGCTGTTGCTGTGATCGTAACTGTTCCGGCTTTCTTTGCCTTTACAACACCTTTGCTGGTTACAGTTGCAACCTTCTTATTGGATGACTTCCATACGACTGCCTTGCTGCTGGCTTTCTTCGGTGTAACCGTTGCCTTTAAGGTCTGCTTTTTTCCAATTGTCATCGTGGACTTGGTCTTGTTCAGCTTTACCTTGGTAACCGGTGTACCGACTGTCACTGTGATCGTGCATTTTTTCTTTTTATTTGCCTTTGAGATCACATAGATCTTAGCGGTTCCTTTTTTCTTCGCTGTGATCTTACCCTTTGCATTTACCGTTGCAATCTTTTTATTGCTTGTCTTATAGGTAACCTTCTTTGAAGCCTTTCCGGTTACGGTTACCTTTGATTTCAAGGTAAATGTTTTTCCTTTTTTGAGTGTCAGTTGTTTTGCCGGCAGGTTGGTAACCGCTACAGATTTTACTTTACCGGTTGCCGCACTTACTTCCGTATCCGGAACCGTAAGTATGGACACTGCTACTGCTGCTGCGATCACAACTGCCAGAATTCGTTTTAGCACTGACGTCTTTGCGTGTTTTTTCATAAACATAGCCTCCCTTTACTACCTTCTTCTCCCGATTTTATTTGCTCGGAATATTATATTACCCACAGGTTATCATAATTTCAGGTATACCTGTGGGTAGTATTTTTTTATTTTGCCACCACGTGCGCGGTCACTGTTGCAGACCGTGTAGTATTCGTAACTGATATCTTGAGAGTTGCCTGATAAGTCACACCATCTTTCTCCGCGGTACCGGTCAGTGTATAATTACCAACCGCCAGATAGAGGTATCCGCCTTTGCCCTGTACAACTCCATTCTCATCCTTCCACTCTCCCATCTGGCTAAGATCTGCAAAATCCGTATTATCCGATACGACAGTCTGCTGATATACAGGAAGAGCAAACGTAACTTCATTCGTAGCTGCAGCACTTACATAGTAATCACTTGCATAGACTCCTGTTCCGCCTCTTTCATCCTCAATCGAGATATCATAGACTCCTTCCGGTACATAGCTGTATATTGCCATTCCATCTTCAATCTCCCCGACCTCTCGTGCATAGCTGATCTCACTGTATGAATTATCCTTCCACTGGGATTTAAGTCTGCACAAATAAGTATCTATACCGGTATATTTGATCTTATTTCCATCCAGATCGGTAGCTGTAATCTGGAGCAGGACTCCCGGTTTTATAATAAAAGTCACTGTGCAGTATGTGAAAACTGCAGCATCTCTGCTGTCAGAGATCTTTATCTTCATGGTATATTCACCAGCCTGATCTGTATCAATCGAACAATACTGTACTCCGGTTGTTGACATCACCAAATCCAGACAATCTGCTTTTGACACAACTTCATATTTGTAACTGCCATTACCACCAATAGGACTTATCTGTGCTCCATACTTTACTGTATAAGTTCCATTTGGTTTGTTTGGAGCTGGAAAACTCAGGCATCCATATTTTGTAATATCCTGTGCTATGACTGCCCTTTCATCATATACTTTCCATACCTTGATATAATGAATCTTATTTCCAAATTCATCTACGACATCAACCTTTGTCTCCCAGATTCCTGTCTCTTTCAAGGTACCATAAAACTGCAGATAACCGGATTGGTCTGCGTCATCTACCACCTTATACGAAAGACCGGTTGGAAGATTGCTTACTGTATATACAGCATAGCCCTGTACATCCGGATCATAAACGCCTGAAGTATCTAAGGAACTGGTCCCTACCACTGTTCCTTTCTTACGTCGTACTTCCGATCTTATTGTTATCTCTGTCGGCTTTGTCCGATATGTCAGTTCTTTTGTACTGTTTAATGTCGGAACAGATACCTGAACAATATCTCCATTATAAAAAATATCCTGTTTGTCCAGATAAAGCTTATATGTAATGTTATTTGTTGTTTCCAGATGATCAATCACACACTTTCTTACAAAGTTCCCGTATCCATATACCTTACTGGATACTGCAAAATCCGATGTCTGTAATATTTTTGCCTTATTTAATGTCACCTGGATCACTGCTTTATTCACAATACTCACGTTCCGGATCACAACCGGTACTTCCGGAACAACCGGAGTCACCGCTGCTTTCTTTACAGTGATCTTACAGGCTGCTTTCTTACCGGAACCATCCTTTGCTGTCGCTGTGATCGTAACGGTTCCCGCTTTCTTTGCCTTTACGACACCTTTGCTGGTTACAGTTGCAACCTTGGTATTTGAACTTTTCCAAATGATTCCTTTATTGCTTGGTTTCTTCGGTGAAAGGGTTGTCTTTAAGGTCAGTGATTTACCGACATTTAAGTTTGCCTTTGTCTTATTTAACTTCACCTTGGTAACCGGGGTACCAACTGTCACCTTGATCTTACAGGTCTTTTTCTTATCTGCTTTGGAGTAAACGGTGATCGTAGCGGTTCCCTTCTTCTTTGCCGTGATCTTACCCTTTGCATTTACAGTTGCAACTTTCTTGTTACTCGATTTATATGCGACCTTTTTGGAAATCTTTCCTGTCGCTGTTACCTTTGTCTTTAAGGTAAAGGATTTTCCTTTTTTTAAGGTTAACTGCTTTGCCGGCAGATTCGTAACCGCTATGGTTTTGATCTTACCACTGGCTGCATAGCTCTCTGTCTGTGGGACAGTCAGAATGGATACTGCAACTGCGATCGCTATCACCCATGCCAGAAATCTTTTCACAGACAAATTATATCGTCTTTCTTTCATCTATACTCTCCTTCTGTAGATTCCCTAATCTATTCTCATACGAACCTTATTCTTTGACATATGCATATGCGGTCGTATTACTTCCGTTCACCGTCACATCCAGATAAAAATTATAAATTTCACCACTTATACTCTTTCGACAGGTTAAATGATGAGTTCCATTTTCCAGATAAACGGTTTTGGTCGATCCATAATAACTTCCATCCGAAACATCCTGCCAATTGCCAAAACCGGTTATATTTTTCACTGCATCTGGCACATCCGGGTCCAGCTCTATAGTAACCTTATATACCGGGAGTGTGACATCAAATGACCAGACCGGATGCACATCATCTGTTCCATATGCCGCTTTCTGAGTCTTCAGATTATAAACAGTAGTACCTACTGTTCCACTATAACTGGATACCGCAACATCATAAGTACCGGCTTCCAGATCATCCATTAAAATGACTCCATCCTTACTAACACCATTCCATCTGCCGCTTACCTCATCCGTATACTCGGCATATTCATTTTGGTTCTTCATAGTGAATTGAAAACTGGTCAGTGGATCGCCATTTGCATCTTTTACTTTACCCTGTAAATAACCGCCTTCTATAATTTTTAGTGTAAGAGTTCCTGTGCTTGTCATAGAAGTGTCTGTCTTATCTGTTGCACGGATACGAAGCTTGTAGGTTCCGGTTGACAGTTTTGGGGATGATACCTGTATCCCGGCTCCACCATTGATGAGTGAAGAAACTGCTAATGCAGCACTGTCACTTTCTTCTCGTAAAATCTCATATGTATAATCGCTCGTATCAGTACCGTTTCCGCCATATACCTTAAGCTGTGGAAGCGTAGTTCCCCATGCAGTTGTCAGAACCTTTTCCGCATCCTTTACAAGCAGTTCCGTTCCATCATAAACCAGCCAGATGATAGTCATACTGAATTTGTTACCAAGTTCATCTTCATAGACTAATTTACTTGTATATTTCCCTTGCTTTGTCACGTTACCGTTAAATTTAAGTGTACATGTGGCAGCAGCTGTCTTGATCTGATATTTAACCCCTGCCGGCAGTCCGCTAACAGAGCAATTGGAATAGCCCTTTCCAAGTGTCTGACTCTTATCAACAGAATCTCCAAGTTTGTATACATATGTTTCTGATTTTTCTATCGTATAAGTTTCATCCCGATAGATACATTCTCTTGACAGATTTAATTTTGGAACTACTACTTTTATATAGGAGTTTTTCTGTAACACCGAATCTCCTGTAAGCTTAATCTTATAAGTAAGCGAATCCGTTGTTGTTATCTGTCCGATCGTATACTGTTTCAGATAGTCTGCACTTTCATATTTCTTTGCCCATACCTGAAAGTCCGAAGCCGTGAGTGCTGCCTGCTTTGTTAATGTAATGGTTAACAGATCCGGCTGTGCTATATCCAGGCTCTTAACGATCAGTGGTTCTTCCGGTGTCGGGATTGGTATGATCGAAGCTGCTTTCTTCACTGTAATCTTACAGGTGGCTTTCTTACCGGATCCGTCCTTTGCTGTTGCCGTAATCGTGACGGTTCCTTCCTTCTTTGCCTTTACAACACCTTTGCTGGTTACAGTTGCAACCTTCTTATTGGATGACTTCCATACGACTGCCTTGCTGCTGGCTTTCTTCGGTGTAACCGTTGCCTTTAAGGTCTGCTTTTTTCCAATTGTCATCGTAGACTTGGTCTTGTTCAGCTTTACCTTGGTAACCGGCGTTCCGACTGTCACTGTGATCGTGCATTTTTTCTTCTTATCTGCCTTTGAGATCACATAGATCTTAGCGGTTCCTTTTTTCTTCGCTGTGATCTTACCTTTTGCATTTACCGTCGCAATCTTTTTATTGCTTGTCTTATATGTAACCTTCTTTGAAGCCTTTCCGGTTACTGTTACCTTTGATTTTAAGGCAAATGTCTTTCCTTTTTTTAGTGTCAGTTGTTTTGCCGGCAGGTTTGTGACTGCCACCGTTTTTACCTTGCCACCGGCTGCATACGTTTCCTGTACCGGCACCGTCAGGATCGAGACAGATACCGCAAATGCCAGAGCCAAGGCAAAAAACCTTTTTATCATTGTTGTTCTTCCGTTTTTCATTCATACCTCCCTGTAAAAATACCTTGTTTTTATGTTATTCTGCGTCTTTTTCTGCTATATAGACATATAGTTTTATTATATCTGACGCCCAACATAAAAACAAGGTAACGCATTCTATTTATACAAAATATCCAGTTGTTTTTGTGCAGTTTTTCCATTGTGCCTGTTGGTGGATAATACAAATCAAATTCCCTCTATAAATGACTTGTTGCGGTTTCGATTCGCTGATTCTATATCTTCAGACAGGCACTATAACAAGAACCGGATCTCCCTTGTAACATGACATCCGCGAGCATTTCGACAGGAGAAGTAAATTGCCAGTAAATACGGGTGCCTGTTTGAGCCGAAGGCGAGTTGGCACAGGAGTATTTACGAATAGGCCATTTACTTCGAATCGAAAGCGCTGCTAGTCATTTACAATGGAGTATCCGGTTCTTGTTTATAGTGCCGTCCGCTGTGCTTTGAGTCGAAAGCGCAGCAAGTCATTTATAGAGGGCATCATATTTATGTCATAATTCTAGCAGGTGTATTCCTACTTATCTTCGGCAACTGTTATTACAAGCTGGGATACGTCGTAGCCGGTTTTTCTGGTTACGATGTCCTCCACCTGTGCGCGTTCGGTGTCGGACAGGGTGGCAACAGGGAGGGTGACATCGACTGTATCATCATTTACGGTTACAATGCAATCGGTATAGCCTTTTGCTGTCAGGACAGTTTCTGCATCCGTCTCCTTCTCGATCGTATCGGTAAGTTTTACATAGCTGCTTACTGCTTCATCTTTTGCTGCACTGTCCATAGTTTCATCGTTGATGATCGCAAGCAGTGCTTCCTTACTTTTTGCCCGGTTCTGTTCCCGGTTCAGCTTTGCGGTTGCGAGATTCGTTCTCATTGCCTGCGCACTGGTAAGGACTGCTTCTCCGATGTCTTCTTCATCACTGTTTAACTCCACATTTTCCTCTAAAGCTGCCTGTTCCAGATATGTAGGATCGATATTCTCCGATGCAGCTTCTCCGCCTGCTTCTGTATTATCCGCAGCTCCCATCGTTTCTTTATCTGCCTGATCTGTAAGCTCTTTTTCTGAAGTGTCGGAAGCGTCAGCTTTCTCACTGTCATAGCTGATAACTTCGGCATCCGCATTTGTCTCCTTTGCCTTTTGCCGCAACAGGTCGTCTCTTTTCCCTGCATTGAAATTCAGATAGCCTGCAACTCCGATCATAACCGACAGGGCAAGTATCACCAGACGGTTTTTCTTAAAGATCTTTTTCTTCATCCATATCCTCCATGCTTTATTCTTGTTCTAATACAACTATCTTATGCGCCGGAACACCAAATAATGCCTGCACCGCTTCGGTTATTTTCATTGCAACAGTTGGATCGGAAGCCCCCGTACAACTGACCAGAACCCCCTCAATCTCCGGCTCCAGTGTTTTGCTCACATAGGGATATTCGCCGCTGTCTGCGTTTGTCATAACAGAGGTCTCGCTCCTGCTCTTCTGACTGCTGCCATCTGACTCACTATCGGACTTCGTCACATCCTTCTCTATGATCTTCTCGCCTCCATCTTTTAATGTGATCATGACACTTACCGTTCCGACACCCTTCACCTGAGACAGTATCCCTCGCAGCTTCTCCTCCTGAAATACTATATAGTCTTCATAGCCGCTGTTCGCCGATAATATTTCTCCGGAAGTTTCCTGTCCATTATCCGTAGCAGCCTCCCCGTTCTGTTGTTTTCCAGTCACTCCACCGGGCGTTTTATCCTGCTTCGTTCCGGTTAAAGCATCAAGTCCGGAAAATCCGTTTTCCTTATCAGACGGCCAGAGAATGACCAGCAGACAAATACCTGCAAGCAAAATCCCCATGCACTTTCGAAGTGCCGCATTTTTGTCTTTTTTCAGTTCCTGCAGCTTTTGTTTGATGTTATTCCATATTCCTTCCATGCTCTCTCACTCCATTATATGTAACATGTCCGCTTTTAGTACATGTTATTTTGTCTGATATCCATTTACAAATATTTCTATCCTGTCCTCACTGATCTTATACTCTTTTGCGATCTCCTGACGGAGTTTTGCTACATCCACGGTTGTATCTGCTACACTGTCTGATGTTGTAGAGACAACATCAACCTCAACCGCTGTGATCGTATAGTTCCCATCAAAGGTAATCGTTACCTTATTGCCCAATTGAAATGTATCACGCAAATGATCTTCGATCATAGTCTCCATGACATCTGTATAATATGTAACATCGCCATTTCCCGGTGCGCCTGCAATAGATTCATAGTAATAATCAAAGCTTAGAATGTCGTTCAAGCCTCCCGCACTTAATACAGGTGTCAGGACAATGATCGCCAGTACAAAACCAACCGCCGTCTGCATATATTTTCTGTATTTCTCATCCGGAAGCAAGAAAAATACCAGCGAGGAGAATAATATAAAAAGGACGATATTTTTGATCCAAGCTAACAACATCCAGCACTCCTTTCCACCAATTTCTGAAAAACGGTTATGCATGTACCCGGATGGACAACCAGCTTTTCACCTCGCAAGCAACGTCATAAGTGTGAGGGAGATGATAAATAAAAAGGAAGCACACCAGATGCCACGCAGCATCAAACCGATGGTCTGTGCCATAATGTTAATGCCGTCGGAAAACCTTTTATCTCCCAAGGGCTGCACAAATGCGGATACGATACGGAGAGTCAGATAGATCACCGCGATCTTGGTAACCGGCAGAAGCACTGCCAGCAATACGACGACCGCGCCCGCAATTCCGATAGCATTTTTCAAAACCATACCCGAACCGAGCAGGATATCCGAGACATTCTTAACCGTATTTCCCCCCGGCAGCATCCCGAACGCTTTTAAGACGGCATTTCGTTCCAACTTGTCCACAGAGGGAACGATCACACCCTTTATCACATTCATTCCGGTTACAACTGCAAACATGGTTTTCAGGATCCATCCTGCAATATTCCTCAACAACGTAACTGTCCTTGAAAAATGATCCTCGGCATTTAACTTATTCACCAGTCCGACCACCCCACTGCATTTGGCAAGCGGAAATACGATCTGAATGATCACCTTCTCGCACAGAAAAATGATCAGCACCGTGATCTGATAGGTAAATTCCGCCGTGCCTGCACCATTTGTATAGGAGACAGCCAACGTATAAGCAGGTATAAAGGTGATCATCAGATCCGTAAGATCCAAGACTGCCGACACCGCTATATCGGAAACGATCGCAAACATTCCGAGCAGGATGGATACCACCATCAGATAGGTGACAAAGAAGCCGTTTCCACCTACCATCTTTCCAAACTTTCCGGACAGATTCGTGAATACCGAACCAAGAATGACAACGGCAAGAAGCTGAAGGAGCAGGCGGTTATTGCTTTTTATCTCCCCTGTAAGTGTCTGCTGTATTGTTTCCAGACTGTAGTCAAGAAGCCCCTGAAGGTCTCCGTTTCGGATATAGGATACGACCTCCCGAAAAGAGAGTCCTGCCTGTTCTTCTGTCAGCATGTCCATCTCGTCAAAAGCGTTTTCATCAAGTCCCAGATCCGTCTCATCGACATCTAAGGTAGCTGCCCTGCTGGTCTGCCCGCCAAAACACACCACAGATAATAGGATCGTGAACGCCATTACGCCTGCTATAATCATTTTCGCTTTTTGTCCTCTCATAGTTCTACCCCATCAGACGAACAACCATATCGATCACATGGAACAGGATTGGCAGACTCATCACCACCATTGTCACCCGTCCGGCAAGCTCAATATGCGAAGCAATCGCACCATAGCCTGCGTCCTTACAGATATTTGTCGCAAATTCACAGATATAGGAAATGCCAAGCATCTTAAGCAGGATCGATATATACTCCATATTGATATTGATGTATCCGGTAATGCGGTCGATGGAATCCAGTACATTTCCAAGTCTTCCTATGATAAAGCTGACAATAAATAAACACGCTCCAATACTTAAGAGCGTGCTGTATTCTGCATTCATTTTCTTTAGTTTTATCGCTACTAAAACGACCAGAACCGATGCCATACATACCGTAACAAGACTCATGCCTTTTCTCCCCTATCCACCGATATTTACAAGCTTCATAATGTCATTAAAGAATTCTACGATATATGGAATGATCCAAGAAAGTACAAGAATCAGTCCTGCCAGATTCAGCAGGAATGCCAGCTCGTCCTTCCCCGAATGCTTTAATATCTGATTCAACAGTGCTACAAGGATTCCTACCGCACCTATCTTCAATAATAACTGTATCGTCATAAGCTCCTGCCACCCTTACCCTATCAGTATTATCAAAAAGATCCCTCCGAGTAATCCAAGTGATCTGGATACTTTATTTATCCTGCGTGCCCTGTCCTTTTGTTCCTCATACTCTGCCTGCATGTTCTGTTCCCACAGCTTCAGATTCCTGATCTGCATATCGACATCCATATAACACAGCCATTTTCCAAGCTCTTTTACCGCACCGATCTGTGCGTCCGTCAGATAGCTGTGTTCCATCAGACTTCCGATACTGCCTGTCCAGATCTGCTCAAAAGAAGAAGCATATTCTTCCGTCCGGAACTGCAAAGCCAGCCCGGCAAGCCAGTCTCCGATCCTTCCCCCTGCTTTATCCGATCCTTCCCGAATGATCTCGGTGATCTCCGATGCACTGTATGCCAGATGCCCATTTGCCATCCGGACAAATATCAGAAGCTCGTAGATATCTTCCACTCGCCGGTTCTGATAAACTCCTATCGTCTTTCCTATCCCATAGGAAGCTGCGACCACCAGAAGCATTCCAAGAATCTTTATATATAACATATGTACGCCTCCCTGCACTTATGACAGTTCTGCTACAGCCGCTTCATTTTCATATGCCGATGTCAGGCGTTCATCCTCTGCCATAAAGAGAACACTTCCCCGATCGTCAAATATCGTCCGGATCTCCCCTGTCCGTTTGCGATTGCTCAGCACGATATATCGTTCAAATATCCTCTCATCGACCAGCTTCCGAAGTCCCGGACGATTTCTGATATCATCAATGGAATTGCCATGTACGGTTGCGATCAGCTTACAGCCGCAGTTGATCACGCTGTAGATCGCATCGATATCATCCCGGCTGCCGATCTCATCCACCGCTATGATCTGCGGTGACATCGAACGGATCAGCATCAGCATTCCATATGATTTTGGACAACAGTCAAGAATATCCGTCCGTATGCCGATATCATTTTGTGGTACGCCTTTATAACAGGCTCCGATCTCAGATCGTTCATCTACGACACCGATAGTATTTCCTTTGAATCCTGGAAATCCATCCGACAACATCCGGATCATATCTCTAAGAAGTGTGGTTTTGCCACATCGCGGTGGGGAAATGATCAGTGTATGAAATGTCTCATTTCCATTTATTATGTACGGAAGAACCTTCTTACAGCATCCCTTAACCTGATGTGACAAACGGATATTGATAAATGATATATGTCTGACACTCTTGATCATTCCAGATTCCAGAATGACTTTTCCTGCAAGCCCTACACGATGTCCCCCTTGAATCGTTATAAATCCCTGCCGGATCTCATCCTCATATGCATAGAGTGAATAGTTACTGATATATTCCAGCGTTTCCCTTATATCGGCAGGTGCTACCATATATGCTTTCTTACATTCTGTGGTTCGCTTTCCCTTCTCCGTCACAAAATATTCCCGATTATCATAGATCACGATCAAGGGTTCATTCATCCTAAGCCTTATCTCCTGAAGCTTGTTATAATCATATATCTCACTCGAAAATATTCTCCTTAACGCTACGGATAATATCTTCAATATTTCATTCTCTCTGCTTTTTTCCAAACCGATTCACCTCATGCATATGTCATCTGTAACCATTTTCACCTGTCAGTTCCATCATCTGCCAATACTCGAAAAGCATCTGCTTTTCTGATATGATCTGATACCTAAAGTAGGCTGTTACACACTTCTGATAGTTATAATGTATGCATGACAAATGAAAATTAGAACAAAAAAATACCACATTTCTTTCTGAATTTTTCAGAGTGAAATGTGGTATCTGCTTTTACAGATTATCGTATAAATCTTCGGTAAAAGTCAGGCTTCCCCGATATCCCGCATATGTCCGGTTAAATACCAGCCGTTCATTCATCGGGAAGGAGGTCAGTATAAACTGGCAATCCTTTGTCAATGCCACTTCGCGGTCATTGCTGCTGCCATACTGTTGATCTGTTGACCCTGCCGAACCTGCTCTCACGCACACTGGAATATTGAACGTTTACCATGTTTGCTACCTCTCTTTAGGTTCGTTATTTTATAATTATTAAATGACGTACTGATCTACCATCAGGTTGTTTTGCCAATCGACGAGATCGGCTAATGTGATGCCCTCTAATACATCCTGTATTGCCTGGTCAAGTTTCTCCCAGATCAGTACACTGACACACATACTTCTGTTTTCGCAATAGGCTGCGTTAGCGCCTACACAGTCAGCAGGTGCCAGACTTCCTTCTACCGTTTCTAATATCTGCCTCACCGTATAATTCTCCGGTGAAGCATATAACATGTATCCTCCACGCGCTCCACGGATACTTTTTACCAGTGATGCCTTATTTAATATTGCAACGATCTGCTCCAGATATTTGTCTGAAATATGCTGTCTTCTTGCAATATCCTTTATCTTAACCGGCTCACCATTATAATAGGTGGCCAGATCCAACATCAGTTTTATCGCATATCTTCCTTTTGTTGATATCTTCATCTTGACCTCCCTGTCGTTGTTATCTGATTCAAATGATTCCATACATCTGTACATCATCTGAATCTCATCTACTTTTTCTGCAAACATGATAAATTATCATTTTGCATTATAGTATACTATTTCTATAGGTTTTATCAAGTACAAATTTATTTTTTATGGCAATCCATCCGGTGTTCCACATCCACAGCCACCATGACCACCATGTCCACCACAACAGCCTGCTTCTGTATGATCACCTTTGATGTTACGCCCGGTCGCTCCTCCACATCATTGATCGTCCGCTCACAAAAACGGCATCCGATGTTGCATCCCGGACTCACCGGCATATGAATCCGCCCGGCATTATTTTTCTGTCCTCCAAAACACGGATGTGAGTTCTGAAGATCCTTATATGTATTGCTTTCCATTTACTTCGCCTCGTTTATCCTGAACCATAAAAAAGACTTTGTCCAAAACAGTTGCTCTCTTTATATCCCCAAAGAGCCTGCTGTTTCAGGCAAAGCCTTTTTCATTGTATTATATTTTCTCTTTCATCTTCTTAATGATCTCTTCATTTGCAGTACTTACTTTGCGTACTCAAAAAATCCGGAATCCGCGGATTTATTATAGATTGCATAACAGTCAAGTGTTGCTGATCCATCAGCACTTTCCTGCCACCAGGAAAGAAATGCTTCCGGCAATTCTGAGACAGGTGCATCCGGAGTGTAGAAATAAATCTCCGTTCCACTGTCCATGCCGGATGGTTCACCCGCTTTATAACGGATACCATCTTCGATTTTTTCCTCATCTTCTGCTACTTTCACGCTATCCAGAGTCATCGAATATGTATAATCGTTTACCTTCTTGATATCTTTGAACTGTCCGCTGAAATTACAAACATATACGGTCCCATTTGGGTATTCATTCTCATCTCGTTCTCCCATTTCGGAATCAGAAAATGCTCCTGTAAATGATCCATCCTGTGATAATGTTAATGTTGTACTCCATCCACCAGCTCCACTGCTAAAGATCATGTCTATCGGATATGTACCCGGGCAGAGCGGATACAGCTTCTGCCTGTAATTCTGCTGTAGAAGTACCTTCCTCTGTAGCACCGGCATCTTCTTCGGAAGAAGCCGCTTCGGTGGTCTGCGTCTCAGTCTTAGCTTCTGTGCTGGCTGCCTCTGTTGTCTGCGCTTCCATCCCGGCTTCTGTACTGGCTGCCTCTGTTGCCTGCGCTTCCGTCTTCTCTGTCGTTGCTTCGGTTGATACCTCGGTTGTTCCTTTGTTCTTTTCTGTTGACTCTGAGTCTGCGCCATTGCATCCTGCCAGCAAACTAACTGCAAATGTTGCCGCAAGTGCTACCGTTATAATCTTTCCCGACCTGGTTCTATTCTTTCTCATACCTTACAATCCTCCTGCATTCATCTGTAAATACGTTTCTGGAATTCTTATTGTGAATCTCATCACAATGCTTTTCTTCGGCTGTTTTTCGAATATACAAAGTATATGTCCGTTATCTGATTTTGTCAGCTTAATTATTCTTTATAGATGTTGCATTTCGTTTACGATTGTTACGGTTCTTTAACCAATCTTTGAACTCCAGCAAAGTCTTTCTTCCGGCTTCTGTAACCGGCTTCACCCATTTGCCTGATCTGGTATAGGCAAGCTCGATTGCCAGGCGCACCAGTTCATCCGTATATACAAATGAAAATACCGCGAGGAAAGGCAGATGTAAGACCATACCTGCGATCCACGTTGCCGGAACGCTGACTAAGAATAAACCGCCAATCTCCACATAGGTTCCGACTCTCGTCTCGCCTGCTGCCCGGTATCCCTCATTCATAATATAGTTACAGGTTCGAACTGCACCGAAGAACAAGTAAATGTATAACATATACATGCCATACCGAAGTGCCTGATCACCCAGTCCAAATAAGCCAAACAATGGTTCATGTAATAACGCACAGATCAACACGATTCCGAAAGTAACTGCCGGGCAGAACAATGCCGACCGCTTCATAAACCGATATGCCCCCTTATGGTCACCGGCACCGACAGACTGTCCGATCACAACGCTGGTTGCATTTGATAAGCCGCCAAAAAATGCATAGACAAAGCCCTCGCATACACGGAAAGCTGCCATGGCGGCGATCGCAGATTCATTCTGGTGTCCGATCACGATATTGATCAGCATTTGTCCAACTCCATAAAACAATTCGTTACAGAGGATTGGAAATGCATTTGCCAGATATACCCTGATAAATCCGCCATGGAATAAGAACATCTGACTCAGACGGATCCGCACCTTACATTCCGAACGCATCAGGTAGATAAACAGCAATAATAAATTGATGATCGCAGATGCAAGTGTTCCGACTGCCGCACCGGCAGCCCCCATTTTCGGTGCGCCGAATTTACCATATATCAACACGAAGTTCAAGCAGAAGTTCACTACCAGTCCTACGATGGAACAGATTAGTGGTGCTTTCACCCGCTCTGTGGAACGGAGCAGGAAGCTGATAAGTACAGCAAATACCTGAAGCGGATATGCCCATCCGACGATCCGCATATATGGCTTTCCGATCTGGATAAATACTTCTTTATCTGTATATACACCCAGTAAAAATTCCGGTTTGATAATACAAAGGGATGCAAATGCAAATCCTACGATTGCCATACAGATGAAAGTGATACCGAATGTACGATTAATTCCCTTTTCATCATCTGCTCCCCAGTACTGGGAGAAAAACAGGATCGATGCGCTGGCAAATCCCCAGTAGCAGCTGAAGAACAGCGAGCTGATCTGCGAACAGATACCAACTGCTGCCACGCACGACTCTCCCAGCCTTCCAATCATGATCGTATCGACCATACTGGCTGTTGTAGTTAATAAATTCTGTAATGCGATGGGAAATGCAATCGTTAACATCACATACAGAAAGGATTTTTTATTTTTCATTTGTTTGTTGTCCTTTTCATAAGTCTTTATAAGTCACTTCCTCTTACTGTACTCTATCATTGAAGGAAAGGCAAGTATCAATCATTATGATAAGGACTATATTACCCCTTAAGCTTCAGCGCATTTAATATATCCACATAGACATCCCCTGCGCCTGTGATCATCAGCAGCTGGGTCTCACTCATATCTAAAAATGCATCCAGTGAATCACACACCCGAAGCATCGTCCATACCTGCTGCAGACTCCGAAACAGAGAATTATAAAATACATCTCTGGTTGTATATTTCATACCATCAAACAGCCTTGCTGTAACCATCCGGATATTTTCCGTCCGTTTATTCAATTTGTCCAGCTTCTTTTCCTGCGACGGGTCAATTGCATGATAAGTAACACGCAATATGCTCTCTAAAAATGTCTCAGTCATCATCCGGTCCGTCAGGAAATCGTACTCCGGCATACAGATACTCATTGCAATAACCGGTTTCTTCCCCGGTGTATAATCCTGTATATGATTTCCCTCTTTGTCGTATAGGGCAAGTACGCCTTTCTCTTTTAAACGGAGCTTATGCCATAGGATCTGTTCCTGTGCATACAGCATCCCCGCACCAAGTGCGCTAAGAACATCCACATCATTTGCCTGCTCATAACTGCCCGGAAGCGGACATTTCTTGAGTTCCACAAACATCACCCGCTCGTTTCCTTCCAAGATCATATCGCAATCCCGTTCCGGCAGATCTCCATCCTGTCTATACTCCCCTGTGATATATGGAAAATGCTTCTCACGAAACATCCGATAAACCATTTGCTCCAGAAGTTTGCCTTGATGTTTGCTGAACACCGAGCCTCGTTTCGCATATATGATCTGAAACATCACTTCATAAAACGCATACCCTTCCATTCTGCCATCCAGACAGAAATATGTATCAGTATCCAATCGGACAAACGGCTTCTTCCAACTAGTTGTCGCATCCAGATAATAAGAAAAATCAACATTTACAAGTTCCGCATCCATTGCAACATCCTGCAGGATCTGGTCTAATTTGTATGAACTGATGCCAAGCCGGTCTGCCAGTTCCTCCCTTTTAAATATCCTCGGTCCCTTTGCCTCTTCCATCACATACATGGCAAATTCCAGATAATTGCAAAATGAATAGACTCTTACCTTCTCTCTGCCTGCGCCATAGCACGGTTCCAGCATATTCTTTAAAAGAAGTCTGACATACTCCGGATGATATTGTCTTGGTATACATAACTTTTCAAAGCAAAGATTTTTTGCCAGCTTATATGGGAAATTCTCTATCTCTGCATAGACATCCTCCCATACCATATATCCCTGAAGCTGCAGGACTTCCAGATAATCCTGTGCCAGTTGGATCAACTCCTGATATCTATGCTCTCTATATGCGTCTGTAAATATGAATTCTGATTTAAGATATTTTAAAGACAACTGCAGCAAATACTGATATGGGGTTCTTGTTCTGATCGTTTTTCTTTCGCCAAGCGATCTTTTATTCCGATAGATCAGATATCTTCCGAGCCTCTCATGATACCGGGCAGATATCTCCCGATCAAATAACTGCCGGATCACATACATTCCGCCAAGCTCTTTTACCCGTCTTTCCAATTTCGCAACCAGCCTCTGCTCAGAATCCCCATCAAACTCCGGTTCCCCATTTACAATATGAAATGAAAATCCTTCATTTATCAGATTCTTTATTGATCCGATCAAAACTTTTGTCTCTTCTGATACCTTTGGCGCATATTGCTTATTTGCCTTTTTCGATGCCTTATAAAGATGTCCGGCAGCCTCCATGACCTGCGGCAGATCATCCATCTTGAAATAGGTTCCATTGGGCAGATATGCCAGCATATGTCCAAGAATTTCCATCTCAAGCTGCAGATCCATATGATTTATTGCTTCCTCAAGCTGTAACTGCACAATCACCTGGCGAAAATCAATACTCCGGAACCAGATTCCTTCATACGCCTTTTCTCTGGCCTCTTCCCGCTTGTCTATATTATTTGTTTTCCCGTCGTCGATGAATGGCGCCAGACTTTTTATAGCTACTTCGCATTCATCTATTAACCGATTATTATCCAGCCATGTGTGGGTGCGGAACTGGGCAGCTAATTTTAATGCGGCCTGATATAGGTTGTTGAATGTTTTGGTGTTTGGTTGCATGGTTGTCCTTTGTTTTTTCTACTTTTTATAAATCTTCTGCCTTATATATCGTATAACCTTCATAATAATAACTATGATCTATACCCTTCATATACACTTCTCTATCATCAATCCTATCTGTCAAAGCCTGTTTTAAGATATACTTTATCTCAATATCTTTAATTGAGCTTCTCTCCATAGCGAGCAAATAATCTTCTTTATCAACTGTACTCCAGTCAATTACCTTTTTCAGCTCTCTCTTCAAAATTAAATTCAGCCATATTCGTGTGCTTCGTCCATTTCCTTCTCGAAATGGATGCACAACATTCATCTCTACATATTTTTCTATAATCTCATCAAATGTTGACTGTGGCATCTTCTCAACATTTTCTATTGCTGCCTGCAAATACATAACCGGAGCATATCTGAAATTACCTTTTGCAATATTTACGTTTCTTATTTTGCCTGCAAAATCATAGATTTCATCAAATAAATATCTATGAATTGCCGCCAGCATCTGAAAAGATCCAGCTTCATAAGCATCCAGATATCCATTTTCAAATAATTCTACGGCTTTTTTCTTGCTAATCTTTTCTTCCATTCTAGCCAGTTCTGTAGAATCCGTAATATTAAGTTTATTTTCTAAAGCCATCAGATATCCTTTCCTGTTATATTATAAAATGTATTATAATTTTGCTGCTGCAATATATAACAATTATATTCTGTTTGCATATGCACCAGAAACATTCTGCTATATTTATTATAGCATAATTCGTATATTCTTCTATTCAACATTTAAATTATAAAGAATGAAATATTTCTAATTTGTCTTGATCAATGTATAATCATTTGCCGAATATCTGTCTTCAAGTTCAACACACAAATCAAGTTCCACTTTTTCACATATCTCATTCAAAGACCAAATCGTAAAATTATAATCTCTGCTCTCCCACTTTGATACCATTCCCTGAGTGACGCCCATAAAAGTTGCAAACTCTTTCTGCGTCATTCCCTTATCAAGTCGTTTTCTCTCAATTGTTGCAAAAATTCTGGCCAGTTCAACAGTCGATTTTAAATCCGTTTTTGACAAACCATCCACTACCCAACTGGTTGGTTTTGCCTTTGCTATCTTCTCTGCCATTCCCATGACTCATATTCCTCCGTATTTCATTCAGTAATCTTTTTTAGCATAAAATTACTTATAGGTAATATTTTTAACTAAAAAATTCCTTCAATAACAAATTTCTTTGAAATCTAATAGCATATTACTTTTTTCATTTTTCATACATATTTATGTTTATTTGTGTTTATGAGATTATGACTATTCTGAATAATCCCTTATATTTTAATGTTCTATTATCATCTAATTGCTCAAATAAAAATCCTGGAAATATTAGCTCTGTTCATTAATATTTCAACGCCCAAGTCGCACCACCCATATCATTTAATAATGCTACACTGGCATAATATTCTTTTGAAAAATATATACCACATAAGCACTTTTCTAAAATTCATTAATTAACTAATCATATCCTTCCTTTCCAAGTACTTTCAATTTTGCTTCTAATTGAGTAAATGTAAAAGTATCATCAAAATATTTTACTCATCGAAAGCTTATCAAATTCTGGCTTAACCTCAGTTTCTCAAAATAAATATATTGCATCATTATGAATAACCTAACAAATTTTTTGAATAGTCGTTTTTCAGCACTTTTTCTAAATGCATCTATTTTGTTCTTACAACTTAAACCATTTTCACCATTGTCTGTCACGAATCATATATGCTTTAATTGTTTCAATACCGAACATATAATTTAATTTTGTAATATCTTTACATCATACAGTAATCATTTTCCATTTATGCTATTCTACAATTTATCGCATACATAATTCTAATCTTCCTTTATTGCTTCCTCAAAAAAATCAAACGCAATATTATATATTACTTCATCATCTGCAGATATAGTTCTTGTATGTGCCCCAGCCGATCTTGATTTATTCAAAACATCCATATATGCTTCAAATTTGGTTTTATCAGGAAATAATTTCTCATAATATTTCCAATCTTTTTCCATAATAATTTTTATCTGTGAAAAATATAATTCTTGGATCGCATCTTTTAAACTAACCGCATTAATCATTTTTGTTTTCTGAGTTGAATCCTGCGTTGTTTTATCAACCATTGCTATCAATTGGTCTTTTGCTTTTTTCCCATACTTGGATTTTAGCGAAAACTGTATTAATTCTCGTAATCCTTCTTCTATATTATCCCTTCTAATATTAATCCTTGCCCTCTTATCTTTTTGTTCTGTCAATGTTGCATCATACACAAATTTACTTTTTATATAATCTTCAATAGATTTTATTCGTATAAAATATTCGCCATTTTCTTTTTCTATTATACAATATCCAATTAAATGCTGTATTCCTATATTTCCTAATGCTATTTCTTTTCTAAATGATTCTCGTCCATCTAATGCAAGTCTTTTCAGCAACTCAAATTCTCCTGGATAATAATTCTCTATTACTCCAAGAATCTGTTCAATCACACTTGTCATTCCTTGTTTATATTCATCACATTTTAATGAATAACTATTCCTTGTAACTACTGTTGGGCGCTTTACATGTCTGGCATTTAAATCATTATTTATTTTGCTACAAACTTGTCGAGTTAAAAATGGATGTCCGCCATAATCCTCCATCAATTTACCATACACGGTGTCTTCAAAAGATATACCCAATCTTCCTCCTATACTTGATATCATATTTTTTATATCATCATATTCAAAAAGAGTAGTATATATTGGGTTTATCATTCCAAATATAGGATTATCATACCCATTTATCAATGGGGTTTCAACGCACATTGGATTAACTCCAGCAATGGTAAATGCTAAATATTCACTATGCATTTGCAACAATGCTCGTATAGTCTGCCAAAAATATAACGAATCATTTTCCTCTCTCCACCACTTTGCAGGCGAAGTCGAGAAACTTATACTCTCAATCTCATCTAATATAACGAGAATCCGGTTTTTCCCAAATATATTATATATTCTACTTATATCATTATGAAAACTTTGCACAGCATTCTTTTCATTGTATCTGTCTTCTCCTAAGTCAAAATTAATTTTGCTATATTCACTTTCTCTTTCATCTTCAGTATTATAACCAGCATACTGATCAACAATATCTATAATAATATATTTCAATAATTCATTCCATCTGTGATGATGTAATCCAGAACAATCAAAATAAACTGCAATACCACCAGAATCATCTACACGAAGTTTCAACAAATTAAGGATTGATGTTTTTCCTATTCTTCTCAATCCAAACAAGCCCCCAGCCTCTCCCTGTTTATATCGCGCATACAATTCAGATATAATATTAGTTCTATCTTTTCCAAAAAATAACATGTCATTTTTTAAAGGACTCGCTATACCAAATAAATCTTTCTCATATAAAAATTCTCTCATTCTATTGCTCAATGTATTTTCATCAAAAGAATTATTTAGTTCTTCTATATAAAAAGGAACAATAAGTCTGGCATCTGGATTTTCAACTCTATCCCTTTTTATAATATTTACTATATCTATATCCCCATCTATAAGAAAACAAGTTACTTTATCTAATCTATTTTTAAATTCTGTATTCGTTACCAACATATAGTCTATGAAATCTTTTGTTCTACTTTTAAAATCTTTCATTCCATCCGTACAACATACTACTAGAATTTCATTTCCCAAATTATACATACTTTTCATTACTTCCGTAGGTTTAAAAAAACATACAGGATATCCCGAACTTTTAAATTGTATTACTCTTGAAAATGTAATCAACCCAAATTTAGCCAACGTTTTTATGGCTCTTATCATCGATACATTTCCCTTTATATCTATTGGTTTTCCTTTTATTGTAGCAAATCCTATTTGAGTATTCATAGTTATATATCCCCCTATCTAAACTTATCATAATTATATTTTTCTCAACTAAACAATTAGTTTTATCCAAACATTCATAATTGGAAAATTCAGTGTTTATTTATCTTCTTCAAAAGTTTGTCTTTCATAGCAAGTCTACTTTACGTTATATAAAATATATTTATTCAAAACTTTTACTGTTTATTTTTAATATAGATGATACATCACATAAATTATAAATTTTATTACCTTCTGTTAGAAATTGAAAGTCAACTGACATTTTAAAACACTCACCTAATACATTTTCCATTCTATATGTAAACGATATAGAATCAATCTCCTTATTAATTATTTTTTTTACCAAATCATATTTAGTTGCATACACGCATATAAGAGTAGCTCCTGGTTTAATGTCACAAGCCCGACATATCCATCCCTCATTTATATTTAGCTCACCATTTGTTTTTATATCCCTACAATTAAAATTCCTAATATTCTTCTCTCCATCGTTTTTAAATATATGCAAAAATGTATAATACTGATTAAAAATTTCTTTATTTGAAAGTAAATGCACATATGGATCTGTATCACAAGTACTAATTTGAAAAACATCATTTTGTATATCAAATATTTTTTCAAATTCTTCATTATTAAAATTATAATAAATACAATCCATATTTGTTAATATCGGATGGTATTTCGCTGCTTCTATTTTTGAATTCAAATCAATCAATGAAACACTTTTAGTTGTTAATTCTTTCATCTCTTCCTGTAAATTTAAAAATCTTTTTTCAGATTGATCAGATAATTCTTTATATCTTTTATTTTGGTAAAAAGCAATACCTCCCAGCACTATCGTTCCAATTGCTCCAAGATATGAGCCTATAAATCCGAACCATGTTTCTCTTGAAAGATAAATATGCAAATTAAACGGCCAAGAACTTTCATTTAAAATAATTCTTTCAAATATAAATGGTAAAATAATAATCAATGTGACAATTATTATTGCAAAAACTATATTTTTAAATACTCTATTATTTACTTTATTTTCTTTTCGCATTCTACTCCAACATCATCTATTTTATATAACGATTTTTTTATTTTATGGATTATAAATTAGAACAATATTTATTAAGACCTACATAAAAGAAATCCCCCTCTTTATTCGATACTATATTTTGATATTACCCTCATTCATATACAAAGTCAACATTCATCAATATAAAAATCTCCAAATTTCCATTTCATTATCTGCTGCTGTCAATTTATTTTTCTTCTTGTACAACTACTTTTATTTTTCTTCCACTTTTTGTCCTTACCATTTTCATACACAAATTCCTTTTCATCTTCATAATTCATTAGTATATCCCCATAACATCCTGAAATTATTTCCATATACTCTAAATGCACGATAACACTCACATCCTCCACCACTCCGGATGGCTGACATACCACTGAATCGTTTTCTTGATGCCATCTTCAAACTTCGTCTCCGGCAACCAGCCAAGCTCCTTATATATCTTTGACGCATCAATTGCATACCGCAGATCATGTCCTTTCCGATCCGCCACATAAGTGATCAGGCTCTCCGGTTTATTCAATTCTTTGCAGATCAAACGGACAATATCAATATTTCGCAGCTCATTATGTCCACCAACATTATAAATTTCTCCCGGAGTTCCGGCATGAATAATCCGGTCGACCGCTTTGCAATGATCCTCTACATATATCCAATCCCGGACATTTATACCTTGTCCGTATACCGGAAGCGGCTGATCTGCCAATGCCCGTGTTATCATTAGTGGAATCAACTTCTCCGTAAACTGATATGGTCCGTAGTTATTGGAACATCTGCTGATCGTCACCGGAAGTCCATAGGTTCTGTAATAAGACATAGCAAGCAGATCCGCTGCGGCCTTTGAACTGCTATATGGCGAACTGGTACATAATGGCGTTTCTTCCGTAAATAACAGATCCGGTCTGTCAAGCGGCAAATCTCCGTATACTTCGTCCGTGCTGATCTGATGAAACCGCCCCACCTGATACTTGATACACGCATCCATCAAAACCGCTGTTCCTTTTATATTGGTATCAAGAAAAATTTCCGGCGACTCAATAGAACGATCCACATGTGACTCCGCAGCAAAATTTACAACCACATCCGGATGTTCCTCTTCAAACACCTTATAAACAGCATTCCGGTCACATATATCTGCCTTATAAAAACGGAAATTCGCTTCCTCCATAAGCGGTTGTAATGTTGCAAGATTCCCCGCATAGGTAAGCTTATCCAAACAAATAATCCTGTAGTCCGGATATTTTCTCTTCATGTAAAATATAAAATTACTGCCTATGAATCCGGCTCCACCGGTCACTATTATTGTTTTGATTCTCATATGTCTATCCCATCATGTATATATTTTATGTATGACTTTCAGTTACTCTCAGTAGAACTTTGAAATCAAATATCTTTGTTCTCCGCTTCTGAAGCCACACATTTATACAATGCATAAGCTCCAAGCGTGAAACCATCATCAATCTTCCCTTCATTTATCCAGGATGTCAACTCACGGTCACTGAGCTGTTCAATGGCTACTATGCCTTCATGATCCTCAACCAATTCCAATGAATCTATATCGACACTGTACACATATGCACATCCGCCAGTCAATCCGCTGTCAGCAACAATCCGTCCAAGAAATACCGGTGATTTCGTGATGACAGCATGGATTTCCTCCTGTAACTCACGAATCGCATTGTCAGCAGGAGTCTTGTCATCCTCCTCTGCAAATCCCCTTGGGAAAGCATATTGCATACGTCGAATCGCATGCCGATACTGCTTTAACAACACAAATGTTCCTTTATATCTCGCAATGATCACAACACCATTTTTACCTGTTGGTAGTACACGCTCATATGGGAAAATGCCATTTTCACCCTCAATTGGATCTACGATCATAGTATTGTATTTGCTCTGATATACCAATCCATACTTCCGGTGAAATAATTCTTCCTGCCGGATCAATTGCGCGGTCAGATCACTATCTTCCATATTCGCAATAGGATAAATGGAAGATTCAGCAAAATACTTTTTAGGTTCTGGTTCTGATTTGCGTAATGCCCGATATTTCTTCAATTCTGCCGGACAAATATAGGGAATCGTTTTTCCTATATTATATGGTTCTGTCTGTTCCGTCTGCACCTTGTTCGAACAAGAATAGGCTGTAAATTTACGCCGGCAGATCCGCCATCCATCTACAACTGACTCTCTGATCTTTGCCAAAGCATCTGATAATGGTAAGAGCCTTGGAAATTTCAAAGAAATTATCGTTGAAAGCATCTCTGTTACAAACAACCAGACAATTGTCTCAATCACACTGAGCAGTGCTGTATTAAAGGAAATAATCCCTTCCATCATACTTTGTAATTTATTAAATACCAGCTCAATGCCACATGCCACAATAATGCAAAGCGCAGCCATTCCAAACCCATGTGCAATTTTCCCTATTATATTTCTCTTATTCTGCCTGCGTTGTTCCTCATCCTTATATTCATAACGATAAACAACCTGGTCATTCGTTTCATCTGCTCGCCCAGCCTGTGAATAATCGATATATTCTACAAGACGGACTACACGGTCTAACTGCTTATATAATTGATCATTCTTGTCAGCAAACGACTCAAACTTATTTGTCTCATCCGTTAAGAAACGATCTTTCGCTCCTGCTCCATTCCTCCAAGTTTTCGCAAATCTGCCAAAGAAATCCACACGAAAGCTTGACTTGTCCCCTGATTCCCGCCAAAGTTCATCCACATTATAATGCTTGGAAATATTGCAAATACTATTCTCACATGCATAATTATAACAAAGATCAACTATAACCTCTGCATACTGATATGAAAGTTCATCTGCAATTCTTTCAGGCGCAGTCTGCCATGCTTTTTTTATTTCACGAATATATACTGAACGATTATTATTTTTATTTTTCCAGGCTTCCAATTCTCCCAATATTCCAAGTGAACGCCGAAAGGCTTCCGCATCTACATTTATCATTTTATCATCCGGAAGGTCATAAAAAGCTAAAACAGCAGCCATGAAATTTACAAATTTCAGATTTTTATATTCCGATTCATTTCTGGGATCCAAATAAATATCAGGCAGCATACTGATTCGCAATACCGTTGACAGTAAACCTCTCAGATTCTTTAAAATATCCTGGTATTTTCTTAAACGATAATCACGATCCTTCTCGGACAGATAATCAACAGGCTGTTCCTCCCCATTTATTACTTCCACAAATAAATCTTCCAGCTTATCTTTTTCCCGGTCATCCAAATTATCTTTTGTATATTCATTCAATTCTGAAAGATCAGAGTATGTCAAACAACGTTTCATCAAGGCAAGCAAACGTTTCTGGCTGTATTTAATCGGAATTGCCGAATATATAAATTCCTTATCTGCATCAACCGAATTCAACAAATACTGGGAAACGGTACGAACATCTCCGAACCGTGAAATACGGATCGCACCCATTTCAAATAACCGGATCAGTTTCTCTTCATATTTCTCATTACAAAGCAGACTGAAAAAGCCGCGCGAATCAACCAACTGGTTGTATGTCATAACAACCACATTTCCGTTTAAAACAATCTCGTCTAATAACGCATTCTGTGCAACCTCAATCTCCTCATCTGTTTTTCGAACAGAATCCAATTCAAATAAATATACATTTTTTCTTATCTGTGGTTTTCTTTTATCTTTCATAATACTGTATCCTACTCTCCCAATCATTTGTAAAGATCATCTTTCCATATCCATCTTTTATTTATATTTTATGTATGAAGATAAACTTTATTTATCAACTTCAATATACTATATTTTTTTCATGATTTACAATGTAATTAAAAAAGAAAATTTCTATTATTTTCTGCATCTGAATGTCAAGTCACAAGATCCAGACACTTCGACATAATAACTATGTTCCATTATATCAACTAAAAATGGGAATGGGTAGAACCTTCAATATTGAAGGTTCTACCCATTCCCGCCTAGTTTTATTTTCTAATATTCCGTCTATCCAAATAACATCTATATTCTATAATTCAAATCATTTATACCTACTGCATTTCCCTTAATTTTTTTAATATAGCCATAATATCCGGCTGTGTAGGTGTGAATTTCACACCTCTTTTTAACATCCCCATGACTTTTCTTGCTTTCTGTTCAATTTCGTTAACAGTATGTTCACTGGTAAGCAGGAGGTGATTACCACCTATCGTGTACTCCCGCTCTATGTATTTCTCAGTTATCGGAAACATATCCTGTATTAAAAATGCACTTTCTCGACTATCATCCAGTTTTACAATGTGAATAATATCACATGGCTTTCCCATATTTATTTTCTTCTCCATAATTCGCCTGTATTTATCAACACGACTTGATAATGGTATCATCCAATAAATTCCAGTTACCTCATCATATAGAAAAAGTCCCTCACCTTACGGCGAAGGACTAAACTTTCAACCCGACCATTTATATACCACATATCGGTCAGTGGTAAACTTTCTTTGTACCTACATTCTAGCAAGCCCAAAGATGAAAGTCAATAAAACTTTCTATTATAATTTTATGCTATGGGCCATAAAATATACACTATATCTATTCTATAAAAATATATATCCATAAGCAGCCATCATTTTTATCCGATGATGTTTCAAACCAATTTAATTAAAATCATTTTTATCAAATATAGCATGTGATATCTAGCGTCATATTCTGTGAAGTTCTTGCATCTACGATTGCTCTTATAACATCCAGTTCTGGCTGAATCGTTTCATATTCTTTTCTAAATTCTTCATCCTGCAACTGTTTAGAAAGCATATCATCAAAAGTTCTCATTTTACATCGTCCTTTCACATAATCTTCTACAATATCCCTACCCCACCGGGAAGCCATTTTTGAATACATATTCATTACCATACGAATCATGAATCGTTATAACAATCTTATTATTCAGATCAATCATATTTTCTTCTTTTTTATTATCCGCTATAGAAATATGGTCAATACCAGTCTCGATTTTGCCCTGGTTATAAATCACCAAATCAACCATTACTCCACCAAGGGATTTGTATGCCACAGGCATAACTTTCAGTTTAATTCTATATGGCAGCTTTACAACCTTAAACGAAGTTGTAATTGCAATTATACTAATAACAATTGTCACTATATGAAGAACAAAAGACAGAAATCCTTCATTCTGATTACACATGTAATTATCTCATTCATCTCTTTTCTCCCTCAAAAAATATTTCTTTTTAACACAAAATTCTAAATTTCACCAAAATTGATTATCCATTTCCATAATTCTGTGTCATACTATACCTTTCAATCCAACACTTCATCATCATTCATAGCTATCATCTAAGCCAGCCAAATGCAACAGTTTCAATATTATCAATGCAAAATTAGATGACAGCCATTTTATATCCAACTGATTACCTGCAAAATATGCGCTTTTATTATACTCCGGATATCTAAAATATTCAGGATTATTACCTTCGATCATTCTACAATAAGAATCGCAAAAAGATGTTACATACTTCATATATTCTTCATTAATCGAATACTTTGACCATAACAAATCTGCTAACTCTTTCAAATCATGTGTTTTCAAATCTTTTTCTACTACATTTTTTTGTACCAATAAATATTTAAAGCCCAATTCAATAGCTTGTCTCCCTATATAAACGGTAACCACTGACTTAGGTAATACATGTGTAAGCTGGTCAAATGCATTTATATATTCCAACCAATAAAACTTCCATAATTCAATTCTATCCGCTTTCTTATATCCCTGTTCTGTTCCATTAAAGGCATCCAAACTGCCAAGAACATCATCAATATGTCCCATTGATGATAGGCTATTCTTTCTTGAATTTTTTGCTATATTTCTCCCATCAACATTATTAAAAAGCGGTGCTTTTCCATAATTAATATGTGCAACTGAATATGCACCATCTAATTGCAAAATATCCTTGTAACTCAATTCATCTCCAATTGCTTGAAAAATCTTCATATAATCAACTGATTCCATTATCTGTAAATACAACAGCTTACACTTTTTATATGTATCAACCAAATTTCAACGGTAATACCATGTGGATTTCCGCTTCTTGTGGGCATAAAATGCCCCGACTTACATTGAAAAAAGCAAAACAAATTTAAAATATGAAATACTAAACTTGAAATTTCCATGATGATTTTGCTAGAACAATTTCAGAAAAAGCCATTTTCTTGAAATTTCTTATTACCTCAAGATGAAACGTATCGAATATCCCGACATTCTTCGTAAAGACACCTAATAGCTTAACTATCCGCACTAAATCGATGATACTTTTTATATAAAAATCCACTCATTTATTCTTTCTCAATATACGCTAAACAAGATGGACAAAAACCGTGAACCATATCATCTGCACTCACCAGTTCCCCACACCGATCGCATTTCTCAAGTTCATTATCGCAGCCGCAATAACAGCACCGACCTGCTGGTAAAAAGTCCTCATTAATAGACACACCAAATTTCCCACATTGGATACATGCAAAATCTGCAGTCCAGTCATTAAGACCTTTATTCTCATAAATATAGGTGTTTAATTTTTCCGGATATGGATTTAATTCTTCATCAGTAAATCCAAATAAATTATCGCGTAAATCATTCATCTCAGAAGAGTCATATTCAGAATTCTCACTGGCTTCCATAATACACTCCTCCCCTTCATATCCATTTCCATTATGAAAATAAATATTTCCTGAACAAATCGTCCTTCCTGCGCCATCTTTACACGCTACCTCACATGTGCTATCTTCACCCAAATCATCATCTATGGAATATTCAGCAGTAACATCTACACGAAGTGAATTATCTTCTAATACCGGAGATACAATGGTAAAACAAATCCCATTATTCGTTATAGTCTGGTAATCAGATATTTCATAGCATACATCCAAATGATACCGTTGATACACCTCACTATATAAACCATAAATAACTTCATCGAACCAACTTTTTATCTCATCCGCATCAAGAATATCAACACCTGCTTCATTTGCTATACGCTCACGATAATATTCCCTCTCATTCCGTTCTTCTTCCTGTATTGCATCCCAGGTCTCCAATACTTCATCTGATGTTACTTTGCTTTCAAATTCAGCATCTGCCTGACGAATAAAACCATCCATTTTATTAAAATCACCCAATATGATCTGATAAGAACTCCAGGACAGAACCTTGCTATGTGCAACATGATTTCTATCCTCTGTAAAATTATGTATCGCCTGCTTGAATTGCTCCGGATTTTCAATATATGGCACAAATAAGTCGTTCCATATATCTTTTTCTACTGTACGGTTCGACTTAATAAATTCTGCTACATTATTGGCATTTTTTCCATTTTCTGCTATCTCTAAAACTTTTGCATACTGGCTTTTATCTAATACAATCGTATCCTTATATACTTTTCTTTCAAACATTACTTTTTCCAATGTTTCCAGTGTCATTGAAAGAAAGTCCGCATTTATATTCTCAAATTCCGGTACACGTTTAATAAATTTCTGCTTCAAATTTTTTACCGACTCTGCCTCTTTTTCTAATCCGGTACTATTAAGCCAGTCAATTCCCATAAAATGAATCAACACCTTACTGGCAAATGCACGGAGATTATTCTCAACAATAAATGCTCTTTCATATGCTTCTTTACAGAGATACGCCGATTGCATATCAACTAACCAGGTACAAACTTTCCAGTCCTGGATGAGCCTGTTCTTTAATGCTATTTTTAATTCTTCAAGCTTCTGATCATAACCTTCCGTTTCCGGGGCAGTAATGGTACACTCTAATCTTGCAGCTTTTCTTCCATATGTATTAATACCAAATTCAATATGATATTTTGCTCCTTCATCTGTACAAATATCAAAGGTCTCATTTGCAATACGCTCCGATGAACCAAGATACGTTTGAATTCCCCACTTTAGCACTGTTAATGTATCTGCAACAATCTGTTTACAATAAGCATCACCATGATAATGTTCTTCCGTTACATCACAAGCAACCTCATTTGAAAAAACATGTGTCCACGTATAGAGTACATCTATATTTGTTATTTGATCCATTGAAAATTTTATAATCATTTTGTATCTCCCCCTTCTGGTAATCTTAATGATATCTATTCTTTTTATCTTCCAATCAATGTATTACCGGACCTCTGATACTTATTTTAATTCAATTCATTTTTAATAAAATCATTTTAAATCAAAATAACATTTGATATATATGTTACGATGATTTCCATCTATTCAAAAAACAACTATCAGGAACTTTTTCCGATACTTAAAAATCATGACTAATTTGTCTATAAGATCTGGCTAAATACAAAAACTAAACAGTAAATTCTTTTTATGTTTTGTCTTTAGGTTTCTTACCTTACGGCGAATAACTACTCTTTTAACCTCAATATTTATATTCCTATGCCCTATATGGGATTTCTGATGTCCGGACTTTATCTACCAAATACTCATAACCTGATTTTTCCAAATAATACTTAACACTATCAGCTACATATGTATTATTTACACCTGGAGCAATAACTATATCACCTATTGGTAGTTTGGTATGTTCTCTACAATTTAAATCCAAAATCTTCATTTTTATGTAAGGTACTATTACCCCATTTCTAATCCTATAATGAATCCATTCCTTACTAACAGGTTCCTTAAATAGTAGCCTATATTCATTTTCATGACTAAAACAATACTCTTTCATATACGGAAATATTGAGAATAACTCATCAGATATTTCATTCACTACCTCTAATCCCCCAACTTTCTCCAATAATTTCAATCTGTTTATTCCTGTATCAAGGACCTTATTTATTACATATTTCTTCTTATCATCATTATAAATAACATTAAATCCAGTTTCTAATCTTTTTTCATCATGAGGATATTCATGCGTCTCAGTCTCACTACTATATTGATCCTCGTTCATAAGGCATATTCCATTGAGGGATGGCATATCATTATTAAACCCAATTGAAATACCATTTTTGCCATAAACCTGCCACTGAGTTAACAAATCTCCTTCTTTACAAAAGCTCAAAGAAAAAATATCATTTGCGTTAATCTTTCTCAAACCACCAGAATTATCTAATTGACAACAATCTTGTAATTTACTTAGAAACTTTTTTCCTCTTCTGTGCTATTTTGAATTCTTTCATTTATAAGTAACTTACATATTTCTCTTCCATTTTCAAATTCTTTACTATCATTCATATATCTTATGTTAGATACCCAAAGCTCTCGTTTATTCATTATATTTAGAAATGCATCCAACGTTGTATAATGATATAATGGTTGTTTGATTGATACCTTACCATCTAACAAAAAAAGATATGTTTCCCCACAATTATGAACAACATATGTTGAAAATCTATCTATGATTTTTTCTATATCTTCACTCATCATTTTTTCTCCTTTTTATAATACATTCAATGTCCTTAAATACAATTAAGCTAAAATTATTTCTTGAATAATAAATTACTTTAATAAATTTAATACCAGCAAACTTGTTATAACGAAACTATGTATCACTTTGCCATACTTCTCGCTCATCTACATCCTCAAATTTCCCCTAATCTTTTACTGTACTCAATCAATGCATTCTCTGTCGTTCTCTCTGCTTCCATACATTTTTCCTTAGCACTATCACATAACTTATTAAAATAAACTATATCTGTCCCTGCAGCTTCTTTATTATACCACTCCAATATATCCTGCAAGGCACTTGCATATTGAGATACCATCATTAAAACATCATTTTCATCAGATTCTGTATTTTCTTTTTTTAACAATCGTACCTTCTCATAGGCCTGATACTCCCTTGCAGCGATAAGCATCTGTGTATTTTCTTCCGCATATATCTCAAAAAACATTTCTGAACATTCCTTATTTCCGGCATTTTGGATTACTTGTAAAACATCTGCTCCATTTTTTACAACGTAAGGAATTAAACCAGCTATTTTTACCTGAAGTTCTTTCAACTCTTTCTCTTTCCTATCCCGATTTTCTTTTCTCTTATTTATTTTTGTATTAATGGCTATCGTTATTAGCGCTATGATAGTTGGTGATATCCCTTTAAATATTTCCCATATATAATCAACAACTATATGTGTCTCTAAAAACTCTTGAAATGTCACTATATTTTTATCCCCTCTCATTACCTTCTGTTTAATTTTATATTTTCTTAAGAGATCATTATTAGAAAATGAAACTGACTAATATTCTCTGTTTAAAAGAATTTTTTATCAACTATAATTCTCGGATCTCCATAATAATCAATCCTTACTATATCCCCTTCCTTAATTCGTATTTCTTCATTAAGTCCATTTATATATCTATTTACAATTATCCAATCTCCATGTTTCATTATACTTCCTGCTTCTACAAATTGAGCACATTCACTTCCTTTTATGTAAATATCTGCATAGCTATTATCTAAAATAACAGCCCTATCGCAACATTTAAATAAAATTATTGCCCAAACTGATAGGGATATAATAAATACACTCTGCATAACAGCAGGATTAGTATTATGTACATCGGCAACTAAAGCAAAACCATATATAAGCCAAAGTATAAACACAAATATCATTTTTTTCTTTCCGTTCTTTAATAACTCTACTTTAGCTCTAGCACTTCTCCAAACTAATACAGTTGCTAATCCATTTATTCCTAAATAGATAATTTCTAAAATATAAAATACAAGCTTCGGCATTCCCATAAAATTAAATATTACTTTTATAAGCCATGCAATTACTAAACACACTAACATTATTTTATAATTTTTCATTATAATATCTAGAAAAGTTGTTAATGCTCTATATTTTATCTTCCAATAGCCTAATTTTTTATTTTTCTTTTTAAGATCACATTTGTTTTTTAACCATTGTAATAAAACTATCACTATCGGAACAACTACATAATACATGGTCTCATTATGAAATATTCGCCTTAAAAAGTTTTTAATTACTATTATATATTCCAAATATTTATTCCCTCATAGACTGATTATTTTTACTTCATACAACATAATAAATTTATTTGAGTATGTCCAAGTTTTTATTTTCTTTATTTAATCTTGAATTTTCTACTTATTTATAACATCTTGAATAACATAATTTCATTTCAAAATACTCAAGTATTCTTCTACTATAATTACATTCTATTAAAAACACTTTATACCAAAATATTAAATACCACTTTAACTCTATATACATACTAAGTACCGTATATTTTCTTTTTTATATTTTCTTTTTTATATTTTCTTTTTTATATTTTCTTTTCATGGTTTTTAATTAGATCTGCCCCAAAAGGCATAAAAGAAATCCCCCCTCTATTCGATTATTTATATTTTACATATTATCCCTATTTATACGCAAAGTCAACTTTCTTCGACATCCAAACGCTACTTTCCTTATCAAATAAAAAAGCCAAAACAGCCTCTCCTCTCCACTCCAAGGTTCCGCCATTCCAGCTCAATCTCATTTATTTTCTATTAACCACTAATCTATATATCCCCCTGCATATGCTCACAATCATGATAGCACTCACATATCCCAATGCATCCAATACCAAATCAAAGGAATCAAAATGTCTCCCAGCAATGAATAGCCGAACTGACTGATCGCACAATGATATACACATGCAAGTTAATAATGCCAATACCGGCATCAGCCAGATTTTCTTCGCTGCAAATGCATAAAAAATACTAACACAGATGCCGATGATCAGGAATTCAAATACATGCGCCCACTGACGTACTGACCAATCAACAAATACGCCGATCCAATTAAGGAAATTTTCCACAAAAGGCAAATGTCCTACTCTTTCCGAAAGGGCAACCGTATCATCCGGGGTCTGGAATGTCAGGTAGAACAATATGCCTAAAGTAATCAGAACAAATGCAAATGAAATAACCAATGATATTCTATTATCTGCTATCTTCTTTCGCATATATTCTCCCTTCTTTCTTTTAAAACACACTTATCTCATAATACAAACCATCTATTCTGACGGCTCAACACTCCACAATTCTTATGGCCTTGTCCTTTCCTGAACAAGCGACAAATTCAAGTTCAATTGATTTATCTTCCTACAGTTGTGCATGTTCCAATATGTAAAACGTAAATATCTCACCTGATAAATGTCATTAGGTTATCTCGAATTTTTCTAGGCAAATTAGATTTTATTCTCCTTAGAAAATTCACAATTATCAAGCTAATGGCAAAAACCACTGCAACAACCACTAATGAGCACAATATATTTTCCTGAAGTTCCACAATAGTAACATCCATGCCTACACGTTGCATTCCCATTTCAGCAATTTTTAATATGATTCTTTTAATTGGCTCATGTACTGCTAAAATTGTAATCGTATTCTGACCGAGGAATTGTAGAAATGTATTCCGTGTAACGAACCACTTACACACAAATCCTAGCCATACGGAGCCGATAATTCCGCCTAGCATAAATAATTCTTTCCATATGAATTATTCCACATCGACACTCCTGGATTCAAATATCCTATTACTATAGAAAGCAAAAGAAGTATGCTTGTCAAAAATATCTTCTGTTTAGATGCTAATGATATCATTCTTATATCTTGCTCAACGATTCCGCATATATATCCGAGGATGTACACATTAAACCATTTAAAAATCGCAAAAACCACGATGACAAAAAGCTTGCTGGCAGCACCAACTTTAGAGCAAACCATAGAATAGCAACTAAACAGAATACGAAAACGTTCCAAAAAGAGTTGCTTTTTTATTGTAAAAAATCGGATATGCCACAAGTTCCGCAAGGTATAGTATAATAAGAAACCATATCGGTCCCATATCAAAAGCTCTAAAATGAGATTCAATTACAATCCAATATATAAATAGTAAAAATCTAAACAGAATAAACGGCCAAAGAATTGATTTAGTCCGCTTCAACAAAAATTTTTGAAAAGTAATATACCTTCCAAATTTGTATAGTATGTAAGCTGACAATGCAAAAAACAGTGACATATGGAATATATAAAGCCATTGAATCAGAAAACCTTTTGTGTTCACATGAGAGACCAATGACCACCAGAATAATGCCTATACCTTTTAGTACATCAATCCCGTCTGCTCTCAAGAGTATTCTCTCCTTTGTACATTTTGTCAATCCTTTTTAACTTTCTTTTTAACTTTATCAATTGCCTGTTTTATCGTTTGTTCTCGGAATATTAATAGCGCACAAACATAAATAACAACACCTATTATTCCGCCAACAAAAAACCTACAAAAATCATTTAGCAAATCAAAAAATGGAATAATCCCCGCAATTCCTGCGCACATACAAGCCACTGCAAAAAATGCCTTTATAAATGTTCCAATTGCTTTTCTATACTTAAATTCATCCATCTTTTTGCACATCTGAATTAAAAGCAATATTGTACAGACCGTTGCTGAAACGGATGTTGCAAAAGCCAACCCAAGATATTCAAATTTCTTTACTAGCAAGATATTCAATCCAATATTTACAGCAACTGCAATCATTCCATTAATCATTGGCGTCTTCGTATCCTTCATAGAATAAAACACTTTGTTCAAAACATCTCTAAAAGATGCTCCCACAATACCCAATGCATAAATCTTCAAGGCGCGGCTTACAAACAAAACTGTATTTTCATTGAATGCTCCACGTCCAAATAATATCTGCACAATTTCTTTTGAAAATACGAAAATCAATGCGGCTAATGGAAGTACTAATAATGACACTACATTAATATACGTCAGGGTAAAGGAATATTTTTCTGTCTTGTTATTTTTTGCGAATAACTCAGTCATTTTAGGATACAGGATTGTTGTCAAACTTAAAATAACGACTTGCGTAACCATATTTGCAACTTCACTTGAATAGTTCAGTGCAGAGACACTTCCCTCCACCAAACCAGAAGCCATTGAACGATCCACAATTGAGTTAAGCTGATTTACACCCGTGCTGATAAATACCGGACCTACCAGTATTAACATTTGCCTGATATTCGTATCTCGAAGATCTAAAACACATCGATGCCTGAAATCAGTTTTTTTCTTTATAAGTACCCTTAAATAAACAAATTGTCCAAAGGATGCTAGAAGTAGACCAACTGCAAGAATATATGCGTTTCCTACATAGAATCCGATTGCAATAAAAGCAATTTGAATCAAATTGTAAGGAACATTCATCAAAGAGTTTTGATTGAAATAGCCCTCAATTTGCAAATACGCATTATATACATATACCAAAATAATGGCAATACATGTAGGCATAATAATCTTTGCAAATTGATTGCATAGGATAAAAGTCTCTCCCTGAAATCCGCCTGCAAATAACTTCACAAGCTGCTTTGAAAAAAGAGCCCCTAAAATCGTCAAAAAAACAGATAGCAAACAAAAGATATTAAACACATTGTTTGCGAATCTATCTGCCAGCTCTTTGTTTTTCTTGACTTTTATTTCAGTGTACAGCGGTATAAAACCTGTCGTAACCGCTGTACCAAACACTGTAAATATAATTGCGGGGATATTTTGAACTGCAACAAAAACATCCGATACATAGCTAGTCCCATAGTAATTAGCCAAAACCATTTCTCGAACAAAGCCCAATCCTTTTGCTATGAACGCAGCAAGAATCAACTCAACTACCTTTATTGCAATGCTCTTATCCCTTTTTTTTACCATTAATTGAAACCTCTCTTTACCGCCAGATTAGCTTTCTTTCTAAGGTAAAAGGCCAATTTGCTGACTGTTATTTTCTTTCGATAGAACCAAGCTACTTTAGCATAGAAACGTAACGTACTACATGTGCCATGTCTTTTTATAAACTTATAATCCAGTTTATCTTTTTCAATTTCTTTAACAACATCCGGATATATCGCATACGTTTTATCTTTTGAATATGTTTTTGCTTTAAAAGAAATTGGTCTCGAGAAAAGATGAATATACATATATTCTTCTCTCTTCACATTTGTCCCGTCTAAATAATTTCTAACAATCTTACCATTTTCCCAAGAAAACACCTGTCTATTATTCTTATATCCATCTTCCTCTGGCAAATACAACAAATAGAAGCTCGTTGTAAATCTATCCAAGTGGGCAAAATTTGTATCTGTATACTGCGGAACATTCAAAGCCCTGTACAAATCCGCCATAACAACCTCATCAAAGAATCGACCATCCGGACTTGTGAATGCCTCTTTATAATCAATTATACCATCCGCATGAATTCTATATCTGCTATTTACTTCCGGTGTATTCCTATAAAGTATCGAATGTCCTTGAAATCCTATTTTATCGTATTTTGATAAAATATCTTCTGTAATAAAGTTTCTGATATCCCCCCATATCAAGTCCATATCGCAGTGACCCCAAAAATCGTATCCTAACAAATCATCTGCAAAGATTTCGCCATATGCAGGTTTAAACTCGCAGAGCTTCCAAGGCCGTTCAATCGTAACTTTAAAATCATAACACTTTTGGATTTTACTCTTTATATCTTCATATGAGCAATAGTGAACTTTCACATTATCTGGATAGTCATATTCAGTATGGTCATCTGTATATAAAATCCAATCAATTGTGCTATTTGTGCTACACGAAAGAAGCCACATTGGAAAACCCGCAGGCAGCTTCCCAAAATATGGTATTACATAACATATTGATGTCTGTTTATTCATTTGCTAATTCCTTTTCTTTTTGCTAACACATATCCAATCGGATATCCGCAAGTAACAAATACCTTTCTATATATTCCATCAATTGAAGAAATTGCTTCCTTATATTTCCGACCAATTCTAATATTATCTCGGCTATATCCAATATATGCTTTGACAAACGCTTTGGGATATTTCCAGAAATAGTCCATTGCCTCATTGATATAAAATCGCCATAAATAGATTGTTTCTCTTGCACGTCCCGTACTTTGTTTAATCACAGAATTTTCTTGATCGTGATAATAGGCTCTTATGTCCTCATCAATATAGCGAGTCTTGTACTTTCTTGCCATTCTCCACCAGACAACCGATTCCGGGTAGAACTTAAGTTTTTCATTTGGTTCAGGAAAAGGAATCTCTTTCATCACATCAGTGCGAACAATATTCCATTTTTCAAAGCAAAGCCTCTGTACAAAATAAGCATCCAGATCATTACTGTCAAACATATGCTGCGGATAAGATCCAATCGGTGTTCCATCTTCAGCATTATAGCATTTTGCAATAACGCCTTTATACTGTTTCCTTTCCCCTTCAGGTATTGATTCCCATGTATTGATAAAAACCTCTAGTGCATTTGCCTTGAAAGAATCATCTGAATCTGCAATTAAAAACAGCTCTGATGTAGTTTCCTGCAGTGCCCTGTTTATTGCCGAATGCTTTCCTGCATTTTCTTGATAAATATATATAATTTTGAAATCTGCTTCTTTTTCAAATTCTACCACAAGACTTTTAGTATCATCTGTTGACCCATCATCTACAATGATCCAAATAAAATCCCGGAATGTCTGTCTCTTCAAGCTTTCAAATACTCGTGGCAAAGAGTTTCTTCTATTATATGTCGGTGTAAAAACTGTAATTTGTTCCATTCTCTTCTCCATCACTTTCACCATTTCTCGTTGTCATACCAGCTATCGACATCATCAAATATATGAGAACCCAAATATGTGTACAGCCTGCTCCGAAAAGATGATTAAAATAGCATTCAAAAAAAACATAACACATCAGTACAAATGACATTCTATTAACGGATGCAGCCTTCATATAAACATATGTGAACACAACTGATCCTAAAACACCACATTCCAGATACATCTGGACTAAATCATTATGCATATTACGACTTGCAAAATTCGATCCGTACATTGCATTCAGGTATCTGGTCAAATATGTTGTAACTGAACCCAGACCATATTTAATCTGTCCTGAATTCATTACCGCCTCTATTCTTGAAGATCTCGAAAGCGTTGCCTCGTATAATGTTATATGGAATGTTTGGTAAAACCATGCTTCAAATGTATCATTCAGCATCACACACGTTAATGCCGGAAGTAATACGAACGAAATCACAGCCACAAAAACTATTTTTTTACTCACAGGTTTCTTTTGTATAAGCCATTTTGCAAGTACAAAGAAGCATATCGCAACTAGCATACAAATTCTCTTAAAGCTCAAAATGCAGAGAATCAGAGAAATTATAGCATTTTTTCTTTTTCCCATATAAAGATAAAAGCATTCAAATATCAGGAAAACAAATGCCAGTTCACTTTCAAACGGGCTATACGAATTTGCGAAAGAAATGCTTTTTATATTTGCAAGAGTAAGCTGCCCAGCAAAATTCTTAAAAAACGCTATAATATACAGCACAAACAAGTAGTTTAAAATCGTTTCTACATCTTGTTCATCAGAAATCTGTGAATATACAATTATAAAAATCAGTGGAGTATAATAGTATACCGCTTCATTTATTGCATATGAATTAAATCCATTTATCATTTGCAATATTGCTGTTATCACAAACAAAAATGTAATTCCACCAAAAATCAATAAATATTCTTTTCCGATTCCTTTTAATCTGCGTTTTTCATATAGACCGCTCCCTAAAAAATAAACCGCCGAAAAGCACCATGCCATTGCATATTTTAAATTTCCGAAATCAAATGCATATGCAATCATCACCAGCAAAAAGAAATAATCCACTTGCCGAAGTTTTCTTATTTTTAACATACATATTTCACCCCTTTATTTTTCTTAAAGTTGCCATCAGTCCACCCTTGTAAGCAATTCCCTTTATGGATTCCAGCAGTCTATCTTTAGAGGTGACTTTTATATACTTCTGAATGTGTTCATCCATTTCGTGTTCATCCAAATCCGTATAGAAGGATACTCTATCTTTATGTGGAGTTGCTGAATTACGAACCATTATTCCATCTAGTGCTATCGCCTTTTCTACATCTACTTGGAATATCTCATACGCGGCAGCAATCTCTTTTAGTAGTTCGCCACCCTTGTCAGTATGAACTAGGAGATTCGTATATCCTCTATCATCATCCTTTTTTCCCAACAATTCTCCCATGTGCCAACAGTCAAATACTGTATAATCACTAACTCGATTTAGCTGCTTAAATTTACAAGTATAGCAAGACGGCCGAGATGCAATCTCCGAAAAGAAACTTTTTAGCATATAGTCAACTCTTGCACTGCCTGTATATTTTTTCCCATTCTCAAATCTAAGCATCATTGTGCCGCTATGATAACCATATGTCTTGTTTCTAAAATTGATGTCCGTTATCCTTGAATTATACTTCTTGGTTTGAAAATCTATATATTTCTCCCACAGTTTAGGTGATGGTGTTCCATGACACACCAAATCCACCGTTATTAAATTCTCATAGTCTTTTTTCAAGAATTCCTTCAATCCATAGACCTGACAAGTAGTACCAATAAAGCAAACCCATCGTCCATTTTTTAATTCATCCTGAATTTTTGTATATGTATCTCCCAAATAACTTTGGACATACTTTGATCCTCTCGTTTTTGAGAACTCCACATCATCCTTAGTAAATTCTCTATGAACGACATTCCAATTATTGTCATAGCTTGCAGTCCAGACACTGCCACCCTTGTTAAAGAACCACTGGGCAAGTGGTGTTGAAAATCCGCCCGACGTACTTTGCATAAGATCATTTTGATTTTTCGTACGAACCACATAGGCTTCCGGTGTTTTTTCTTCAATCGGCTTATAATTCAAGATTGGGCATACTTTTTCGCACAAGCCACAGTTTACGCATTGCTTTTTATCGACGATTGGATATAAAAAACCTTCTGTATCCGGCTGCATTGAAATGCACTTTTTAGGGCAAATATTAAAGCAGGCTGTACAGCCACAGCATTTCACTTTATCTGTAATCTCAATCACTCTTTTATCTCTCCGCTTTCTTTAGTCTTCTAAAACAAATATCAATCGCTCTTTTAGCAATTAAAGCAAAAACAATTGTTAATACGATGGTCAGGCACAGAACTACAATGTAATCAATATTTCCATTGTTGATTCGATACGCAATTCCCAATTTTTCAACGACCCGGAATATCATCATGTGAGAAAGATATACTTCCAAGCTTACCTGGCTTAATGTCTTTGTAACACTGTTTCCTAATAATTTCATCGGCTGAGATATAGCAAATATCACCCATATCGCAAACAAGATACTTGTTTTCACTGTAAAAAAGAGAGAGAACTCATTTGTTGGAATCAAATACCATACCATTGTTACAACGGCTGTCGCCAACAGTACCACGAATGTAGGGATTCCACTCACTTTTTCTTGAATATAATCTTTATAGAGATATAAAACTCCACCAATTGCAAAGTAAACTGATAAAAACAAAAAGTTGGCACCATCTGTTTTACCTACAGATTCGTAGTAATTACAACAGCACCAATTTAAAATATAGCAAATAATCACTGTGAACCATGCTCTCTTTTTTGTAGAAAGCAAGAAAACGTAGAACGGAAACATAAAATAGAAAGCAAAAATCACGCCGAGTGTCCAACCAACACCAATCACTGACATATCATGTGAAGGCATCAAATTAAAGGCCATTGTAAGCGAAGAGAAAACATCTCTCCATAAAACTGTTTTTATACTAAACAATGTGTCAATGCATATCAGCAATGCAAAAAACGGGAGATTTTTTTCAAAACGACGGATATAAAACTTTTCCAGATTTACTTTTCCACTTTTAAATCTCTCATAATATCCGCAACACATTCCAAAGCCGCTCAATATCAGAAATAACTTTACAAAATGCGTCATACTACCGATAACATTGGTAGCGATTTCCGATGTAAGAGGATGTCCCATATTAGATGACACATGCATAGCAACGATGCCAAAAGCAGCAATAACTTTTAGCCCATCTAAATTTTCATATCTATTATTACTGCTTATCGCCATAAATAATTTCTCCTTTTAAGCACGCCCTTTAATTTCACGCAAAATAGTGCTGAGGTATTCATCTGTTACCAGCTTAAGGTTTTTATATTTTTCTCCTACAGCTTTATAATCAATATCATTTTTCACAATATCAGATAAACTCATTCCATTTTTATAACGCCGGTTTTCTAAACCAAAATTCACACACAGAGTATCTATACGAGAATTTTTTGAGAAGCTGGAATTTTCAGCATATCTGTTAAATACCACAAACTGCTTTTCATTAAGAATAGAAAATGCAGTCCCGTGGAAAGAATCTGTGCAGACATACTCTGCGTTTCGCAGAAGGTTCAGAAATCTCTCTGGGCTCACGTCATACGGAGCAAAGTCTCCAAAGTTTTCATCTTCTTCTACATACTGATCCATGTGTCGCAACGCAACGACTTTCATGCCCTTGTCATGAGCTAATTTCTTTACCGCATTGCGATATTCCTGTGTGGCACCAAGGAAGTATGCAAAAATATATGGCTCATTAATTTCTCTCTTATTAGGAATTCTCTCCAGCCATTCATTTTTACTCAAAAAGAAAACAGGGTCTAAAATCGTAGGAACATCTCGACCAGTCAATTCCCTGACAATCTCACTTCCTCGATTCTCACGCATACTAATGTATTCAATGCGATTCAAATACTGTATCGTTCTTTTCTTTTGATACCACGGAATTTCCTTTACTCCAAAACTAGAAGCAATTGAAATTTTCAGCGTGTCATCCGGAGCAAACATCAAATTGTAATAATTCGTTGGCAATCCTGCCGGACTCCAAAGCTGATCGCTTCCTGTTATAACCGCCGAATATTTCTTTCCACCCTCGCGTAATGCCGCATAGCCGATATACTCATCGGAGAAATTCTTAAACGCCCATTTTTTGAAGCCGGCAAATGCTTTCATACGAACTTCATTATTCTTTGCATACTCAGGATGCTTTTTTAGACTAAGTTTTCTCTGAATTCCCTCATATCTGCTATTAAACCACACTGCATTAAAAAGACGCGGCACATCTTTCAGTGCTTCTGTCACAGTCTTCTTTCTAGTATATCGAACCAACTCATACTCAATATTCTGATTTTCCAAATAACTAACAGTTGCATATGCTTGCAATATGCCTCCGTAATTTTCATGCATATATTTTATGCATACTCCAACCATTTTAAACTCTCCTCTATGCTGCACATCTTACTTTTTCAGCAGTTCCTCATATATTGCCTGATACTTCTCGTTTTTTTCCTGCCAAGTATACTTTTCTGCTTTCTTTCGCGCGTTTTTTCCACGTCTTGTTACTTCATCAGGATTAGCAATACATTCAAGAATAGCCTTTTTCAAATTCTCAATGTACTCTTCCTTCGTATTTCCTTCATAAAGCCAACCCGTGTCTTTATCAAAAAGAGTTGCTCCGCCAAACTTATTAATGGTGATAACTGGAATACCTTTTGACATTGCCTCCAATAAAACCGTGCCTGTCGTCTCTCGAATGCTCGGCATAATAAATACATCCGCATCTGCATATTCCTTTTCCATTTCCATATAGGGGATGGAGCCCATGCAGTGCACATGCTCAGACAAGTTCAGGTTATCCTTACAGCGTTTACGCAGATGCTCAAGCTCCGGGCCATCGCCTACAACCCTAACCTGATATCTAGTTCCCTGTGGAATTCTCATCAATGCATCAAAAAGAAAATCCAAGCCCTTTCGATATATCATTCTTCCAGCAACCAGAAAGACACATTCTTCATTTCTGCTCTTTTCTTTGCAAATATCCTTAATATCATTTATATCTACCGCAACCTCAGTCACTGGCTCGTTACTTACATTGTAATTCTTCATTCACTTTTTCCTTTTCAGTCCAGTTCACTAATTCGTCCGGTCTTAATCCGTTATCAAAGACTAATTCATACGGACAGTTTGGTTCTGCCCCACGAGGAATTCTTGAGTCTCTTTATTCGCAAACATAATATAGTCGCAGCGATTTAGTTTGCCCGTGATTCTCAACTTAAAACGATACCAACGATTTATCCCAGAACGAACGACTTCAATGATTTCATGTCCCTTTGCGTAATCTTTTAACCCATTAGGCAAAGACTCTCCTCCGCCAAGTGGTCCACAGACAAATTTGATATTTGCTATCTTTCCATAGTCTCCAATTGCACGGAACTCAATTGGCGTAATCTGATGAATAACGTCAATTTTTTGATCCGCACAGATTTTCTTTGCAAGAGGAAGCACCCGTCTATTCCACACATTAAGTCTTCCAGAATACATAAATCCCTTGAAGATTTTCTTGTAAAAAATCGGGATGTCAACATAATAAAACTTTATATTTTCAAGTGGGTGACTCTGCAAATATTTTTCGACTGGTTCTCGTTGCTCTTCTTTTGTAATCACATAAACTTTATTTGTTTTTGAACTTTCATAAGGAACGCACCAACCGATTTTATCTTCGCTTCCAGCAAAAGGGTTACATGAATAAGCTATATACAGGATATTCATTACTTCGTCTCCATCTGCTGTGCGATATCAGCATCCACGATTTCCTCGCCGGTCTTATGCTTCAACTGCTCCTTGCTCGCCTCACTCAGACCGTTGTTGATCACACAGTTCATATCGCAGGTGCTGCACTTATCCAGATCCTCTTTAGTAACTTTGCCGTCGCGGTAATCACGGCAAATCTTCAGCTCATACATGCTATACGGATGCTTGGTAAACAGAGCCTTGAACTTATGAACCAGAACCCAAGTAGCAGGCTTCCAGATATACTTGTGCATAGCCGGGCTGACGGAACCGATCATCCAGCAGTCACGGTCGCAGCAGCGAACCTTTGTACGAACCTTCTCTGCTTCAGGGCTGTTCCACAGCTCGTCCCAAGTCTGGTTGTTCAGGTTGCCCATGACCTCTTTGTCCTTGGTGCCATTGCAAGGCATAACATCGCCATACGGATCGATGAAGAAGGTATCGAAGCTCATGTCGCAAGGAAGCAAACGCTTCTGACCATAGATGTAATTAATCAGGCCGTGATTAAAGTAGGCACGGAACCACTTTTTCGGGCTGTTGCTACGGAGTAGTTCGTTGACCAGATTTTCAAAGTTCTTTGCGACCATCGGACGGTCGTGGATGATGTTCTTTGCCTCAACAAAGTAGAAACTGTTGTGCAGAGATGCGGTTGCAAACTCCATGCCCATCTCGTCAGAAATCTTATACAGAGGAACCAAGTCAGGAGCGTTCTTGTCCTGAACGGTCATGCCAAAACCAACATCCTTCATACCCATTTCACGCAGCTTCTTCAGCGTGCCATAACCACGCTGGTAGCCGTTCTGCAGGCCACGGATCTCGTTATTGGTCTGCTCCAGACCCTCGATAGAGATACGAATACCAATCTGCGGGAACTCCTTGCACAGGTCAACGATACGGTCAGTGAAGAAACCGTTCGTGGAAATAACGATACGGTCAGACTTCTTATACAGTTCACGCACGATATCCTTCAGGTCGGTACGGATGAACGGCTCGCCGCCGGTGATGTTGGTGAAGTACATCTTCGGCAATTTCTTGATGGTTTCGATGCTGATCTCCTCTTCCGGCTTGGAAGGTGCTTTATAGCGGTTGCACATGGAACAACGAGCATTGCAGCGGTAAGTGACGATAACCGTACCATTTAGTTTCTTTTCGCTAGTGTTAGACATTTTTAATACCTCTATCTCTCTTTTTATCTATAAACTTTCATAATTTTCTCGTAATACTCATCGATAGTATCAAAGCTGATGTCCTTGCAGTTCTTGCTATACTGCTCACACAACTTCTTATCACCCCATAGCTTCTCGATCTTTTTCTTCAGATCTTCGGCATTGCCGCTCTCGAACAGCTCGCCGGTCTTGCCAACCTGAATCAGTTCCGGGATGCCACCAATGTCTGCTCCCAGTACCGGTGTGCCATACATCTGGGATTCCATCACAGAGAATGGGCAGTTCTCATACCACTCCGATGGGTAGATGGAAAACCGTGCTTCACGGATGAGCTTTTCCAGTGCCTCGCCTTTCTGGAAACCAACGTTTTTGATGTTCTTAATGCCATTTACTGTCTCTTCCAGCGGGCCAGTGCCGGCGTAGATGAACTGTACATCTGGAAGTTTCTTGCAGACCTTGATGAGTGTGCCGATACCCTTCTCCTTGGAGAAGCGGCCGAAGTAGATGACGTAGTCCTTCTTCACTGTTTCTTTCCGCTCCACCTTATCGATGAAGTTATGCATTGCCACGGTCTTCGTAGCAAACAGAGGATTGCTGTCCATCTTGCTCTTCATGAACTCGGAGCAGCAGATCATGGTGTCAATGTACTTATAGGTACCTTTCCACTTCCAGAACTCCGCTTCCATCATGCCGATGGCTGACTTCGCCGTGGAACCGTGGATGCACTTGCCTTTCATGCAGTTCACAAAATGACCACCGAGACACTTCTCACAGTTCTGATGCGTGTTCGGATTGTTCAGCATGTGGTTTGGACAGACCAGCTGGTAGTCATGTGCCGTGAAGATGATCTTGCAATCTCTTCCGGTCTCCTTGCGCCACTTCACGATTTCCAGAATGACGGAAGGTGTCAGCTGGTAGTTGAAGTTGTTCAGGTGACAGACATCCGGCTGGAAGTCGTCCAGAACTTTCCTCAGCTGCACCCGTGCTTCCTTGCTACAGATGGTCTTGATCGGGTAGGTCAGCTTGCTCAGTTTGCTACCGCCATGGAAGTCCATATCAGATGTATAAGCATTGACGCGGTTACCCACACATCGTCCTTCATGTTCCATTCCAAAATACTGAACCTCATGACCACATTGTTCTAATACCTCACCCAATTTAAATATGTATGTTTCCGATCCACCATTTGGATATAAAAACTTATTAATCATCAATATACGCATAATTATTACCTTCTATATAGTTGCAATGTTTTATCTACTATCTCATTCCAATCATACTTCTTACATATATAATCGGCTGCCTGATCCTTATAATTGTCAACCAACTTACTATCATCACATAATTTCTGTAATTTATCCTGCAAGTCTTTCACATCTGATTTTTTAAATGCAACCGCTTTATTTCCAACAACTTCTGTACATTCCTTTATATCCGAAGTAAGACAACAGTTACCATAACTCATTGCTTCTAACAGACTAAGCGGCATACCCTCAAGATCACTTGGAAGTACATATACATAGGCATTACTATACAATTCCTGTAATAGCTGTCCCTGAACAAATCCGGTAAATACAATTCTATCATCCTGTCCAGCCAGCTGTTTTAACTTGTCCATATATTCATCTGTATCAGAAGATCCACCGGCTATCACAAGCCTCTTGTCTGTGTCTATATTCTTAAATGCCTCTATCAGATAATGCTCACCCTTTTCCGGAACAATCCTGCCCAGATACAATATATAAGAATCTTTTTTCAAACCAAACTTTTTCTCTATTAGATCAGCTTCTATCTTATCTGGTCTGGTAACACCATTGGGTATATATCTTGTCTTTCTTCCATATGTATCTTTAAAATACTTTTGGACTTCACGGCTGAGCACAATTATTTCATCTGCATGTTTAACTGCCATTTTTTCTCCAAAATGAATATATTTGGAGCCAAATCCTGCCTTCCACTTCTCTCTCTGCCAGTCTAATCCATGAACTGTAACAATAACTTTTTTTCTAAATATCTTTGGTATAAAACAAAAAGCCGCCGGACCTTCTGCATGTATATGTACGACGTTATATCCTCCAAACGCACTGCAAAGCGCAGCAAAGAATGACGACGATACTGCCGCAAGTCCTTTCTTCTCTATAGTAGGAACAGATTTGATTCTAACCTTCTTATATTCTTTTTTCTCTTTTGTATCATACTCAGAACCACTCACATGATGTCCACGTCTGTTATAGCAAGTCACATCATGCCCTGCCATAGCCATACGAGTGCTAAGTTCTTCTACAACTATCTCAACCCCACCTTCTCTTGATGGAATTCTTTTTTGTCCGAACATCGCTATCTTCATCTGTTCTTATTCTCCACATATGTATTTATCTTCCATATTATATCCAATCAGGATCACATCGACCCTTCGCCCTTCAGCACAACGCCCACTGTCTTGAACAGTATCTTGATGTCATTTACAAGGCTCCATTCATCGATGTACTTACGGTCTAATCTTACAACCTCATCAAAATCCGTGATATTACTTCTTCCACTGACCTGCCAGAGTCCTGTGATACCCGGCTTGATCGCCATACGACCTCTGTGATGGGCGGAATACTTCTCCCATTCATCCTCTGTTGGCGGTCTGGTTCCGATCAGACTCATATCACCCTTTAACACATTGAAGAACTGTGGGAATTCATCAAGCGACCAGTCACGGATCCGGTTTCCGATGCCCTTCTTGATCGTACCATCCGGCAGCTTCTTGCAGCCGATGATTCGCGGATCATATTCCATCTTGAACATCATGCCATCCTTGACCTGATTCTGCTCCATCAGCTCTGCTTTTCGTGCTTCCGCATCCATATACATGCTTCGGAATTTATAGATCTTGAACTTCTTACCATTCTTACCGATACGGTACTGGGAGAAGAAGATCGGTCCCGGTGATGCGATATAGATACATGGTGCAAGAATGATCGTAAGGATACCTGTAAAGATACATCCTACGATTCCACCAAGGATATCGATTGCACGCTTCACAAATGCCTGATACGTTGTTATATATGTAGTGCTGACGGTCAGTACATGATGGCCAAGCTGTTTATCGAATACATACTGATAATCGGAGAGCTCTGCCGGTACACGCACCCGCACATGAACCGTGATTCCCATATCTGCAAACTGTCCCAGAAGATTCTCCGGAATATGCTTCTCAAATGGTATATTCACATAAACCTCATCTACCCAGCCATGCATGATCTGTTCCAGAACTTCGTCTGAATATGTATATATGCTAAGCTCCAAATCTGCATATTCTGTATTGTAGTTTTCTGCCTCGTCCTCAGTTGCATCTAATAATACAACACCTGCAACCCGATACAGATTATAGTATTCTGTATCCATTTCGGCAAGTAACGCATTCAGGTATTCTTTGACTGTCACAATTACAACGGATTTCTTTGCCACGCGATGTCTTCGTATATATTCCTTCCAGAGAAGCGTGATCATATAGCCCATAACCAGATATATCATGCCAAATAAGGCCATAACCTTTCTGGAATAGGCTGCGCCCATCTTCATCATGAACAGAACGAATACTGCCAGAAGTACAACCAGTACAGACTGCTTCACAGACGCAACAGCTTCACGGAAATATCCCCGTTTCAGCACGCCTTTATATATATGACATACTATGGTAACTAATAATTGAAATAATGTCAGAAGTACGGCTATTGTCCGATATAACTTACTATGATACGGATTTTCTGTTCCCATCCGTATAAAATACGCCATACAATAAGATGCATGCAGTGCTATCAGATTCAGCACTGTAAAATCAAGATGCTTTAACCAGCCCTGAGGCTCTTTTCTATACATTCTATTCCCTCATTCCCTCATAAATGTGTTCATCATGTATCTTTATCAAGTCAAGCTATATAAATATAGTTGTTAATGGTTTAGAAATCCTTAACGCTTCTTAACCACTAACAACTATAATTCAATTTTTATTAAAAGTCAATTTTCCAGACTTAAGTTGAATGTAGAAATTTCTGAAAATAATACTGTTAATTTAGGCAATTTTTTCAAAGTATTCGACGCAGTTCTACAACTTATATCCATTCTTCTTTAACAGCTCTCTCGCCGTCTCCGGTGAATCCACGCCCTCTGCATTCTTGATCGGTGCAAATTCATACTCTCTGATAACTTCAAATGGTAAGCAGTCATTCATAAACTGAAGCATATCAAGTGCAAGAGTTTCAAACTTATAACCATTCGGCTCCGCAGGCTTTACCAACTCTTTTTTCTCATTCATATATGGAATAACTTTCTTCGCAGCATGAAGCGGCATATTCTCGTTTAAGAGCACCTTCAACTGATCAACTGGGAAAATATAATTTAAGATCACCCCATAATTATAAGCATACTCGCCCATAACCGTTTTCTTATACCGCATCTCATCTGACAATTCATAATATTCTACTATGTAAGGCTTATTGTCTTTCTTACACAGCACGCCTACCCGTTCATATGGATCTGCTTTCTTTACGACTTTTGCCGCCGACTGATAATCTTCCATCATCATTGAGCCAAGGAATACCGGGTCTGCGATCTTCTGTAAGACATTGTCTACAGCGAATACATTGATATACCGGATGCCTTCTTTATCAAGCTGTTCTACCAGTCCTGCCCGTTTCATGGATGAGAACCAGCCACCATTTCCATTTGGTGACAGGCAGATCTTTGATGGTGCTTCCATCAATATCTTTCCATTAAAATCAACGGATGGTACCATCTCCTGTTTGAAGAAATGCAGATACTCCTCCTTATATCCAAAATTCTTATGTTCTGCAAAGAAGGATGTCGTTGCTTCGTAGTTCTTATCACTGGTCATGATATAGAGATGGATCCATCGTCCAAGTGTCCTCACAACAGTCAGGATCGTTTTCACCTGACATTCGAATATATAGAGATCTCTCGTCAGTCCGATATTGTATGTGCCCTTCGGCCCATCAAATCCAAGTCTGGTTCCCTGACCTCCGGCAAGCATAACAAGAGCGAGCTGTCCTTTCTGGATCGCCGTTTCACCAAGCACCTTATAGGCAAATTCATATTCCTTGATCGTGTCAAGTGTCAAAACCTCTGTTGGTGTGATCATTCCTTCCTTACCGTCTGATTCTTTCTCTTTTAATACATCAAATATAGAGAAGTCGATCTCTTCAATCTGGGAAATCAGGCTCTGCTTCTCCTCATCGTTTAATTCATCATAATAGGCAAGCACATGCTCCTGCCCGTACTTTTTCAGCACTTCTAAAGCGTTTTCATATGTCATATAATTTTCCCTCATTTCATACTATCTATAATTTTTAACTCGCTTCTTCACCGCAACCGTCTCACCAAACACCTTGAATACATCCTTTAATCCAATCCTTCTTCCACCCTTGCTGTCATCCCGGCTGTAGTTCAGTTCGATCGGAGCTTCGCAGATCTTTCTTCCATCTTTTGCTGCCATGGCAAGGATCTCAATATCAAATGCATATCCTTCCGCCTGCATCCGGCTGACGATCGGTTTGATCACTTCTTTTTTGAATAACTTAATACCGGTCTGTGTATCGTGGGTGTTCAGATGGAACATCATCTTTAACATCAGATAATATCCATAGCTCATGATCTTACGCAGCATCGGATAATGGAGCTTCGACTCCGGATGCAGCTTGGAACCGATCACGATATCGGCATCCTGCTCCTTCATATCCTTTAAGAATCGTTTCAGCAGGATCGGTGGCAGTTCCAGATCGGAATCCAAAAATGCGATGTATCGTCCCTCTGTTGCTGCGATCCCTGTCCGGATGGCATGTCCTTTTCCACCATTTGGCTGATATGAGATTCCTCTGATATGAGTATCCTGCATTTCTGCCTGGCGGATGCACTCTGCGGTGTTATCTGCACTTCCGTCGTCAACTGCTATGATCTCATACCGTTTGACGAAACCGGACAACACCCTGCTGGTTTCAAGCAGATTATCTGTTATATGTGCTCCTTCATTATAGGCGGGCATGACGACAGATAGTGTCACATCCCCTTCCTTATTTGTTTCCATGGTCAACGTTCTCCTGTCTGACAGTCTTATTCTTCTATGTTCGCCTGTTTTACAATACCATAGACTGCCTCTCTGACGATTTCCGACATGGATACGCCCTTCTGCTTTGCATATCTTGAAAGCAGTTCATGTGTATCTGTGTCGATCCTAAGTCTTAGAATTGTGTCTTTCCGTTTATCGGTCGGTCTTCCCGGACCTCTCTTGATTTCCTCTGCCATCTCCCTGCTCCGTTTCTTTTTATTTAAAGAAAATATTTCTTTACTCCATGTATCGCATATCCTGCAAAATATCCAAGTGACTTCACTGTTCCAAATCCCATCTTCCGGTATACCTGATACGTCATCTTTGCAGAATGTAATTTGGAACCTGATTTACTGTTCTTCACCATCCGGTAAAGCAATAACGGTTCATTGATGCCTGCTGCCTCCCCGTATTTCTTAAGGATTTGCAGCCAGCAGATATAATCCTCGTGAGCATCATCATCCCCCATCGGGAACTCTGCTGCCACCTCCCGCTTCATCACTACGGATGAGCAGTTGATCACATTCCCATACAGCAGCATCTTGTAAGTGATGTTCTCCGGTACCGGCAAGATCCGCCCGGTATGGGTTCCGTCCTCTTCCATCAGTTCTCTGGCAGTTGAGGATAATACCACTCCGGTCTTCTTCATAACAGCAAGCTGCTTTGAGAGCTTTCCCGGTCGCCAGATATCATCGGAATCTAAGAATGCTACATATTCACCCTCTGCAAGCTGTACGCCCTTATTTCTGGTTGCTGCTACACCAAGATTGGTTTCATTCTTATATAGTCTGACCTGTGGATTGCTTTTATATTCTGCCAGACACTCCGCCAGATTCTCCGGTGAACAGTCGTTGATCACGATGATCTCTGATATCACATCCTGGCAAAGTGCGGAATCGATTGTCTGTTTAATTGTTCTGCTGCAATTATATGCCGGAATGATCACGGATACTTCTGGTTTCATTTATTTCTTTTCCTCTACACTATAGAAGGCATCCTCGGCTTCATCATGCGGATGCTTGATGCCTGTTTTCTTTGTCTTGTCTTCGCGGATCGCTGTCGTCTGATTTGCATCAATTCCCTCTGTATTCTCCTTCTGGAATAAGATCTTGAAGGTCAGCAGGATCAGCTTCAGATCCAGCCATAAGGAATACTGCTCATAATATGTCAGGTCAAGCTTCACCTTATCTCTCGGTGTGGTGTTATATTTACCGTAAACCTGTGCATATCCGGTAAGTCCGGCCTTCATCTTCAGACGATAGTCGAATTCCGGGAAAGTCTCCCTATACTGTGCTGCGATCTCCGGGCGCTCCGGTCTAGGGCCTACGACTGACATATCGCCCTTTAAGATATTAAAGAGCTGTGGCAGCTCGTCTAAGTGTGTGGCACGGATCACACGGCCAACCGGTGTGATTCTGTCATCATGCTTTCTTGCAAGCTGTGCGCCATGTTCCTCGGAGTCCATCCGCATACTTCTGAATTTCATGATCTTGAATACCCTGCCATTTAAGGTCAGACGATCCTGTTTATAGAATACAGGGCCTCTGTCATAGAGCTTGATCGCAAGTGCGATCAGGATCATAAACGGTGAAAAGATTATGATCATGATCAGGGATACGATGATATCCATCAGACGCTTGAAGATCATATCTTCTCCTGTCAGTCCCTGGTTTCTGGATAATAATAACGGTGTATCAAACAAATGGATCGGTTCTGCTCCTAAGATAATGATATCCGATAACTTCGGTACCACATACGAACGGATCGAATGCTCGAAGCAGTATTTTACCAATTCGTTTCTGATATATGCCTTTGTCTCACAAAGGATAATACCATCGTACTGTAAGATTTTTTCTTTTAATGCTTTCTCACCTTCACTGACATGAATACGGTCAGCAATGATGTATTTGTCTTTTCTGGCATTGATCTTATCAATGAATTCGGTCGGTGTCTTATATCCGTAGACAAGCAGTAAATGTCTTGGAGGATAAAACTTACGGTACATCATCCTACAGACAAATACCCATATAAATATAACTATGATCTCTAAGAATGTAAGCTCGATCATGTTCAGTGCCGGCAGATAATTACGGGCAATGATACACAGCTCGACATAACCTACGATATTTGCACAGACCAATGATAATATCTGTGAAAAGAGAACATCCATCACCCGGAGGAAGCCTACTTTATAACCACCATACAGCTTCGTAAATAGATAAATGATAATCGCATACATACCGATTACCGCCCAGTTACCTTTGTTCCAGAACGGAATCTGGATAGCCTGAGTATTATCTGCATATTCGGTATACCACATTCTCGCAAACAGCAGTACTTCCGCAGCTAACAGAAGCACGCCTTCCGAAAATGTGATAATACGTTTGTAAATGTCTCTCTTTCTCACATGTCTGGTTTCTTCCATATCAATCTCCATCCCACCATGAGAGGTGGTCATCAGGTGGATATGCCACCTGCTTTCTCTTCATTTTTTTCTATTGGTATCGATTATTTTAACAGTTCACGGAGCATCTGGTTTACGGATGCCGGATCTGCCTTGCCCTTCATTGCTTTCATGGTCTGTCCAACCAATGCGCCAAGTGCTTTTTCTTTTCCGCCACGGAAGTCTTCGATTGCTTTTGGATTATTGGCAATAACTTCTTCTACGACCTTGCGGAGTGCACCTTCATCATTTACGGTGGCGAGTCCATGTTCTTTTACATAGCTTTCCGGTTCAATATCATCTGTAAATATCTTCTCAAATACTTCCTTTGCGACATTGCTGTTGATGGCTTTCGCATCTACCATCTGTATCAGCTTTGCAAGGTGCTCTGCGCTGAATGACAGCTCATCTGCATCGATGGAATGTTCTTTCATCAGACGCATGGTCTCTCCCATCAGCCAGTTGGATACCTTCTTCGGATTTGCTCCGAGAGCGATCGTCTCCTCGAAAAGGTCTGCCATCTTCTTTGTATTTGTAATGATATCTATATCATAGTCTGGGATATCATACTCTTCTTTATACCGGATCTTCTTCTCATCCCGGAATTCCGGCTGACGGCTTCGGATCTCTTCCATCCACTCGTCACTGATCTGTACCGGTACAAGGTCAGGATCAGGGAAATAACGGTAATCCTGTGCATCCTCTTTGGAACGCATAGGATATGAATATTCCTTGGTATCATCCCATCTTCTGGTCTCCTGTACAACCTTTTCTCCTGCTTCGATCAGATCGATCTGACGTTCTCTCTCATTCTCGATCGCGTGAGCGATAGCCTTGAATGAGTTCAGGTTCTTTGTCTCTGTTCTTGTTCCGAATTCTTCTGCTCCGACTTCACGAACAGACAGGTTGACATCGGCACGCATCGAACCTTCATTTAACTTACAGTCTGATGCTCCGAGATACTGGATGATCAGACGTAATTTCTCAAGATAAGCAATTACTTCTTCCGCAGAACGCATATCCGGCTCAGATACGATCTCGATCAGAGGTACACCGGAACGGTTGAAATCGACCAGTGAACTGTCTGTATATGGATCATGTACCAGTTTACCTGCATCCTCTTCCATATGGATCTCATGGATCCTTACGAATTTCTTCTTGCCCTCTACTTCGATCTCTACCTTTCCGTTTCTGCAGATTGGGTAGTACAGCTGAGAGATCTGATAGTTCTGTGGGTTATCCGGATAGAAATAATTCTTACGGTCAAATTTACAGTTCTGTGTGATCGTACAGTTGGTTGCAAGACCGACAGCAACTGCTTTTTCTACTACCCCTTTATTCAGTACCGGAAGGGAACCCGGCATACCGGTACAGACCGGACATGTATGTGTATTCGGTGCACCACCAAATGCGGTACTGCAGCCGCAGAATATCTTCGTCTTTGTCGCAAGCTCTACATGAACCTCCAGACCGATCACGGTTTCGTATACTTTACTCATCTTACAGACCCCTTTCTGCTACAGCGGCAGGCTGCTTGTACTCTCTTGTCTGCTCAAATGCATATGCCGCCTGAATGATTGCTTTCTCGTTAAATGCATCTCCTACCATCTGGACACCGATCGGCATGCCGTCTTTGTCGTACCCGCATGGAAGGGAAATACCCGGAAGTCCTGCAAGGTTAACCGGAACGGTGTATACATCGCCCAGATACATCTTGATCGGATCGGATAAGGATTCACCCATGGTCAGTGCAGTTGTAGGTGCAACCGGACCGAGGATGATATCGTATTTTGCAAATGCTTTATCATAAGCCTGTTTGATCAGGGCTTTTACCTTAAGTGCTTTTACATAGTATGCATCATAGTAACCGGATGACAGGGTAAAGGAGCCTAACATGATACGTCTCTTTACTTCTGCGCCGAAGCCTTCGGAACGTGTCTTTTTATACATGTTATGAAGGTCTGTGTACTCTGCTGTACGATAGCCGTATTTTACGCCGTCGAAACGTTCCAGATTCGAGCTTGCCTCTGCGGATGCAATGATATAATATGCAGGAATTGCATATTCTACCATACCAAGGTCAAATTCTTCCACGATCGCACCTTTTTCTTTTAACACTTCAGCTACATGGTACACAGCATCCTTGATCTCAGGATCCAGTCCTTCTGTGAAATAGTCCTTTGGAAGTCCGATGCGCATACCTTTTACATCGTCCTTTAATGCGCTTGTAAAATCATTATCCGTACGTTCTACAGATGTAGAATCTTTCTTATCATACCGGGAAATGATCTCTAATATCGTTGCACAGTCTGTTACATCCTTTGCAAGTGGTCCGATCTGGTCAAGAGATGAACCATATGCAACCAGACCGTATCTGGATACTCTGCCGTATGTCGGCTTGATTCCTGTTACACCACAGAATGCTGCCGGCTGACGGATCGATCCACCGGTATCGGAACCGAGTGCACACGGTACTTCTTCTGCTGCAACAGCGGCTGCTGATCCACCGGAAGAACCACCCGGAACTTTATTTGTATTCCATGGATTCTTTGTCTCGCCATAATAAGAAGTCTCGGTTGTACTTCCCATCGCGAACTCATCCATATTTGTCTTGCCTACGATCACGGCTCCTGCTTCCATTAATTTCACAACAGCATCTGATGTATAGGTCGGTACGAAGTTTGATAAGATTTTGGATGCGCAGGTGGTAAGTACACCGTTCTGACACATATTATCCTTGATTGCGATCGGTACACCTGCCAACGGGCCTGTCAGCTCGCCGCTGTCAATCTTCTTCTGTATTTCTTCTGCCTGTTTGAGTGCACCTTCTTCATCTACGGTGATAAAACAGTTATATTCTTTGTCGTATGTCTTTATATTCTCGATGCAGGCTTTGGTTGCTTCCATAACGGAGATTTCTCCGGCCTTGATCTTCTTTCCAAGCTCTACTGCTGTCATACTCATCATATCCAATGTCCGTTACCTCCTAATCAAATGTTCTTGGCACCTTATAGCAGCCATCTTTCTGCTCCGGTGCATTTGACAGCATATTCTCTCTGTCGTCGCCATTTGTTACTTCATCTTCACGGAATACATTATTATAAGAAAATGTATGGCTCATTGCTTCCACATTCTCAGTGTCCAGTTCGTTTAACTTACTTACATAGTCAAGCATATCTGACATATCTTTCTTTGCCTGCTCCTTCTCCTCATCGGAAAGCTCAAGCTTCGCCAGAATACCTACATAATCGATTGTTTCGTCTGTAATAACCATGGTATGTCTCCTTGTCTGGGTTTTATTAGGCAATTGCAATACTACTCTTTACTATGTTTGGATACTTTTGACCTTACCAATCAGGGGACGCTTTCGCTCGTTTCGGTCTGCAGCGGTACTAAGATGCCGCTTATGCGCCATCTAAGGACCGGCGACCTCAAATGCCCCTGTATTAGTAAGTCAAAGTATCCAAACAACATTCAGACTATTGTTTTCGCAATTGCCTACTATTATTTATAGTACCACAAAATTAGTTAGAGTGTACCACATAACTCCGTTGTTTGCAAGTCTACATAAAAAGGAAGGCATTCCACCTTCCTTTTTTCTGTCTTTGTAGCCATTCACACCTCATCATATGCAAAGAGGAGTGTGATGAAAACCACACTCCTCTTTGTATTCTTCATAAAGAGTTTTATGCTGGTTGTCAGCCTCGATATCCAGTTAAGATATCTAAATCGGCGTGGAAATCATTAAGTCCCCCACGTGGACTACAACCATATCCTGATTGCACGGCTCGATATCAATTAAGATATCTAATGAAATGGATTTTTTACCCTGCTCCATTTGCAGCCCAACTTTTTACGATGCTCTTTCATCGAGAATATCTCTATTCTTATATTTATTATACTCAAATCATATTATAAAAACAACATTTTTATAGTTATTTTATAACATGCCCTCTAAGGTCTCACGGATTGCCTTGATAAAGTTCTCGCTGTTTAATACAGTTGGGTTCTCAAGGGTTGTGATAAGTGCAAGATCCTTTGTCATCTTTCCGGATTCGATCGTTGCGATCGTCGCTTTCTCAAGCTTGTTTGCGAAATCAACCAGAGCGTCGATGCCATCCAGTTCACCACGTTTTCTAAGTGCGCCTGTCCATGCAAAGATTGTTGCAACAGAGTTTGTGGATGTTTCTTCACCCTTTAAGTGCTTGTAGTAGTGTCTCTGAACTGTTCCGTGTGCAGCTTCGTACTCATACTTTCCATCCGGAGAAACCAGTACAGATGTCATCATGGCCAGTGAACCAAATGCGGATGAGATCATATCACTCATTACGTCACCATCGTAGTTCTTACATGCCCAGATGAATCCACCCTTGGATTTCATAACTCTTGCTACAGCATCATCAATCAGTGTATAGAAATATTCAATACCTGCTGCATCGAATTTCTCTTTGTATTCTTTATCAAAGATCTCCTGGAAGATATCTTTGAATGTATGGTCGTATTTCTTTGAGATCGTATCCTTGGTTGCAAACCAGATTGTCTGCTTGATATCCAGCGCATAGTTGAAGCAGCATCTTGCAAAGCTTTCGATTGACTTATTGATGTTGTGCTGTCCCTGGATCACACCCGGTCCGTCGAATTCATGGATTGTTTCTTTGATCACTGTACCATCTGCACCTGTAAATACCAGTTCAGCCTTACCGGCACCCGGAACCTTGATCTCTACATTCTTATATACATCACCATATGCATGTCTTGCGATTGTGATAGGAGCCTTCCAGTTCTTTACACATGGCTCAATGCCCTTTACGATGATCGGTGTACGGAATACAGTTCCGTCGAGGATTGCACGGATTGTTCCATTTGGGCTCTTCCACATTTCTTTCAGGTCATACTCTGTCATACGTGCAGCATTTGGTGTGATCGTTGCACATTTAACAGCTACGCCATACTTCTGTGTTGCATATGCAGAATCAAATGTTACCTGATCATTTGTCTCATTTCTATATTCAAGTCCCAGATCGTAATACTCGGATTTCAGATCGATAAATGGATAGATCAGTTCATCCTTGATCATCTTCCAGAGAATCCTGGTCATCTCATCTCCATCCATCTCTACTAAAGGGGTAGTCATTTGAATTTTTTCCATCTTGCTCGTTCCTCCATGTTCTTTTATTATAGTTCTAATTACTTACCTGTTTTTATACACGCCTAGAATTATACATGAAAAATGTTGCTATTTCCAGTTTTTTGAAAGTTTTTTACACATATCCGTAAATTCCGCGCACGGACACTTCCCCGGATATAATGATCGACTCCTGTCCATCTTTATCCTTTACACGAAGTCCTCCATTTGGTGCAAGTCCGAGGGCTGTGTATTCTGTCCGGTTATATCCTTCGATCACATAGACCTGTTCATCCTTGTTCACAAGGATGGAATTATATTCATCCAGCATAAACTGAAGATCCTGACATTTGACAAATGCGTCATACAGCTCTTCAAAATGATTTGCCACACTGGCGACCAGTTTGCTTCTGTCACAGCCGGTTCCGTTTTCCAGCTTGATCGATGTCGCCTTATCTGCCAGTTCTTCCGGAAATTCCATCATGGATACATTGATGCCGATACCTACAACTGCATATTTGATATCCATACCTTCCGAACTCATCTCTGTAAGAATGCCACAGATCTTCTTGCCGCCGACTACAACATCATTCGGCCATTTGATCTGTGCCTGTAAGCCCGCTGTATCGGCAAGAGCACGCGCCGTTGCAAGTGCCGACAGGATCGTAAGTCTGGATACATTCTCGATCGGCACATCCGGACGGAGCAGAAATGTCATGGCTACGCTGGTTCCCTTCGGGGTGCTCCATGCCCTTCCTCTTCTTCCTCGTCCTGCATTCTGTTCGTTTGCAACAAACAACGCTCCGTGTGTTCCATCTGTCTCTCCTGCAAGCTTTGCCCGTATATTTGTGGAATCCGTCTCATCATAATAATACAGTTCTCTTCCGATCACCGATGTCGTGAGTGCTGCCTCTATCTTCTCTTTCGTAACGATATCCGGCTCTCCGACCAGCCGATAGCCTTTATTATTTACAGCATCTATAATGTAGCCTTCTGCCTTTAAGGCATTGATGTTTTTCCAGACAGCGGTTCTTGAAACACCTAATTTCTCACAGATCGCCTGACCGGATATATAATCACTGCTTGTCCGAAGCAACGCAAGGATTTTTTCTTTCATGATTTACCTTCTTTCTGTCTCACTTTCCTGATAAATTCCCATCTTCTTTAATAAATGATAATAGATCGCATCGCACTTATCACGTTTTCCGCTGAACGGCAGTACGAATTGCTCTTTTCCTATATCGATCTTCAATATGTAATATGGCAAATGCGGATCCGGAATGACCAGATTCACATTTGTAATCTTCTCATATGGTGTATGATAAGATTTCTTTCCCTTTTCTATGATCAGTTCATCGTCTTCAAAATGATAGGTCAGATCAAATGCCGATTTTCGAAATGATGATTTCACCAGCACCAGTCCGTATACTCCAAGTGCAAGACCAAATGCCAGCTTAAAAATACGACCACCGGTACTGCCATGGGATTTGATCATCAACAGGATAAATGCTGCTCCGATAACAACAAAAAATACACCAACCATCCGGTATGCAATTCTGGTTGCTCTGTTTTTCTTTACGGTATGCTGCATGTGTTTTCCTCGTTCTTTCTGTATATTTTCTGTTCTCTATTATATTTTCTACAGTCATAAAAAGCAAGCCGGAGTAAACATGACATTTTGCACTAAAACCCCCGACAAAAAACATGATTTTTACCAGATTGATTTTTCTTATAAAAAGAAGTAATATCCAGTATGCATTTAGAATATGGAAGTCGTTGCGGGCAGTTTATTTAATAGAATCATACGACTTGCCAATACAGGGACATTTGAGTCCGCCGGTACTCACATTTTGCACTTAGTGAGTGCTCGCACGAACTTAGAGCAAAAGCGCACCCTTGTGGTGCGATGGCGCATAAGCGGCATCTTAGTACCGCTGCAGGACTCAACGAGCGGAAGCGTTCCCTGTTGGCAATGTCAGTATGATTCGTAAATAAACTGTTCGCAACGACTAAACTAACACAAGGAGGTAAAATCATTGAAAAACTTACTGAAAAAAATTAACGGTTCCAAGGATCTGACTGAAGGCAATCCTATGAAACTGATCTTGAACTTTGGACTGCCATTATTATTTGGGCTTTTATTCCAGCAATTTTATAACATGGTCGATACAATCATCGTTGGTAAATTTCTGGGTGTCGATGCACTTGCAGCCGTCGGCTCAACCGGATCGATCAACTTTATGATACTCGGTTTCTGCATCGGTATCTGCAATGGTTTTGCCATCCCGGTTGCTCAGGCCTTTGGAGCAAAGGACACTGATAATATGAAGAAGTACATTACAAACTGTGTCTGGGCTTCGATCTTCTTCGCTGCCGTTATGACAGTTGCAGTCGGAATTCTTACCAGAAATATTCTGATCTGGATGAAGACACCGGACAGCATCCTGGATCAGGCATTTATCTACATATTTATTATATTTATGGGAATACCTGCAACCTTCCTTTATAATATGGTTTCCGGTATCCTGCGTTCTCTCGGCGACAGTGTAACCCCTGTTGTCTGTCTGATCGCATCCTCCCTGTTAAATATCGTACTGGATATCCTGTTAGTTCGTCCGATGGGTGTCGCCGGTGCTGCTGTTGCAACCGTTGTTGCACAGGCAATCTCCGGTATCGGCTGTCTGATCTATATGTGTAAGAAGCTCGGATATCTTCATTTTACAAAACAGGACTGGGCATTTAGTATGCGCCACTGTCTGACCTTATGCGGTATGGGTGTTCCGATGGGGCTTCAGTACTCGATCACAGCGATCGGCAGTGTTATTCTTCAGGCTGCAGTTAATTCGATGGGTGAATCCGTTATCGCTGCCGTATCCGCCGGAACAAAGATCTCCATGTTCCTCTGCTGTCCGTTTGATGCCATGGGATCGACAATGGCAACCTACGGCGGACAAAATGTCGGTGCTAAGAAAATGGATCGTGTGGATGCCGGCTTAAAGGCATGTATCAAACTCGGTATTGCCTATGCGATTCTTGCATTTGTATTTATCCTGTTATTTGGCAAGAATCTGGCACTGCTCTTCCTGGATGCAGAAGAGACAAAGATCATCAAGCTTGTATATTATTTCCTGCTTGGCAACTCAGGAGCTTACATCCTGCTTGCCCTTGTAAATATCGTCCGGTTTATGATTCAGGGGCTCGGCTATTCCGCCTTTGCCGTTATCGCAGGTATCTGTGAAATGGTTGCCCGTACGATCGCAGGCTTTATCCTGGTACCAAAATTCGGTTATGTCTTTGTAGCACTTGGCAGTCCGCTCGCATGGATATTTGCAGATATCTTCCTGATTCCTGCCTATATCTATGTTGTAAAACGTCTTCGCCGCAAGTTCGGTCAGGAGACCCCGGCGATGCTGAAGCGTTGTCAAAAGAGCCTTGCATAAAAAAATAGCGATGATGGATTTGTACAAACAAATGCTGTCGTCGCTATTTTTTTGATACAGCTTTTTCATATAATTAAAAAATCCATACCGGCAACATATATATTCACTCAAATACATTTGCTGCCAGTATGGATTTTCTTTTTTAATTCTTATTCTTTATTTATTTCTGTAGATAATATCAGTTCTCTTTGGTCCGTTTGAAACCATAGTGATCGGATATCCGATATGTTTCTCAATGAACTCAATGTAGTTTCTGCAGTTCTCCGGAAGATCTTCGTAGTTCTTGATACCACGGATATCTGTCTTCCATCCCGGCAGAACCTCATATACAGGCTTTGCTTTCTTTAACTTAGCTGTTGTAGGGAAGTCTGTTGTTACTTCACCATCAATATCGTATCCGACACATACAGGAATCTCATCCAGATAACCCAGTACATCAAGTACGGTAAATGCTACATCTGTTGTTCCCTGCATACGGCAGCCATACTTGGAAGCTACACAGTCGAACCATCCCATACGTCTTGGACGTCCGGTTGTTGCACCGTACTCACCGCCATCACCACCACGACGTCTTAACTCATCTGCTTCATCTCCGAAGATCTCGCTGACGAACTCACCGGCACCTACAGCACTTGAATATGCCTTTACTACTGTTACGATCTGCTTAATCTCATATGGAGGAATACCGGCACCGATCGCACCATAAGCAGCCAGTGTAGATGATGATGTAACCATAGGGTAAATACCATGATCCGGATCCTTTAATGTTCCGAGCTGACCTTCTAACAGAATTGTCTTGCCTGCTTTGATCGCTTCATGGAGATATGCGGATACATCACATACATATGGCTCTACGATAGCCTTGTACTCCATCAATGTTTCATATACTTCATCTACTGTAAGAAGTGGCTTCTTATACAGATACTCAAGCAGAACATTCTTGGATGCGATAACTCTGCTGATCTTATCCTTCAATTCTTCCTCTGTGTCAAACAGTTCGCTTACCTGGAAACCGATCTTTGCATATTTGTCTGAATAGAATGGTGCGATACCTGACTTTGTAGATCCGAATGACTTACCGGCCAGTCTCTCCTCCTCGTACTCATCAAACAGAATATGATATGGCATAACCATCTGTGCTCTGTCTGAGATCAGGATCTTTGGCATTGGAACTCCCTTTTCTACGATGCTGTTCAGCTCTTTGAACAGAACCGGGATATTTAATGCTACACCATTTCCGATAACACTTGTTGTATGATCATAGAAACAACCGGACGGAAGTGTATGCAATGCAAATTTACCATAGTCATTTACAATTGTGTGACCTGCATTTGCACCACCCTGAAATCTGACAATAATATCAGATGTTTCCGCCAGCATATCTGTTATTTTACCTTTTCCTTCGTCGCCCCAGTTGGCTCCGACAACCGCTCTTACCATATTTTTATCCTCGCTTTCATGGCATTTTTCCGGAAATATCTTCCGAAATTGAACTCAATTACTTTTACATTATAGCATGTATGTATTATAAGTAAAATCGATATTAATTATATATAGCATAAGTAGTGCTTATATTTATTCTTTACAAATACATTGATTCGGTTTACACTTTCAATATAACAATTAGCATAACTGCATTTCTATATTTGATATCGTGTATACATATACCCAATATATGCATATGCATGGCCTTAATAACGTTTTTACAATTATCTGTAATAAAATTAACCGGGAGCTTCGATTATGAATATTAATTATGAATATTATAAAATCTTCTACTATGTGGCAAAGACAGCGAGTATCTCTGCTGCCGCCAAAGAGCTGTGCGTATCCCAGCCCGCTGTCAGTCAGGCGGTCAAATCTTTAGAACAGGCAATCGGTATCAACCTGTTTATCCGGACGAAAAAAGGTGTATCCCTGACAGGTGCAGGCGAACTTCTCTACAAACATGTAGCCGAAGGATACGAGGCAATCTCCATGGGCGAACAGCAGCTTGCCCGATTGATGCACTTGGAAACCGGCGAGATCCGGATCGGAGCCAGTGATATGACACTCCAGTTCTATCTGCTTCCGCATCTCGAACGCTTCCACCAGCTCTATCCCGGCATCAAGGTACATGTAACAAATGCTCCGACCCCAAGTACGATCGATCACTTATTTGCAAATAACATTGACTTCGGTATCGTTACAACTCCTCTCCCACAGAATCCGAACATGGAGATTCGAAACGCACGGGAGATTGAAGATATCTTTATAGCCGGTCCAAGATTTAACGACCTGAAAGGTAAAGTTCTCGACTATCCGGATCTGCAAAAGCTTCCGATCATCTGTCTGGAAAATGACACCAGCACAAGAGCCTATGTGGATCAGTTTCTTGCAAATGAAGGCGTCACGCTAACCCCTGAATTCGAGCTTGCAACCAGTGATATGATCGCACAGTTTGCAAAGAGGAACCTTGGAATCGGATCGATCGTGGCCGACTTTGCCGGTAACTATATTGACCGTGGTGAGATCTTCCGGTTAAATTTCAAGAAGCACATTCCCAAGCGGAACATGTGCATCATCAGCGACCGCAGACGTGGCATGAGCATCGCCGCTATGAAGTTGATGGAATTGCTGTAGCTTTCCTGTCATCCGATAATTGGTCCTTTAACTGTTAATGAACTTCTGAGCTATATTGATTATAACGCTATAACAAAATATCACATGAATTAATCAGGGATGCATATCCCCTTGTAATGACATTGTGAGGATTTCGTTATGAAGTGCACATTACCAGTAAATGCGAGTGCTTGTTTGAGCCGAAGGCGAGTTAGCACAAGAGCATTTACGAATCAGGTATGTGCACTGAATAGAAACCACAACACGTCATTACAGAGGGATATGCATCCCTAATTGATTCATGTGATATTTAACTTTTATACGTTGATCTCAGCGGTCATGCCAAGTATGTCTTTATTTGCATCAAGTACCGGCTTTACAACCTCTGTGATGAATTCTTCGGTCTGCTCCGGTGCGCGTCCGACAAAGTTCTTTGGCTCAAGGATGGCTTCGATCTCTTCCTTGGTCATGCCAAATGCAGGATCTGCTGCGATCAGATCAACAAGGTTATTTTCCTTGCCCTCTTTCTTTACAGTTGCGCCTGCCTGCATGGAGTATTCACGGATAAGCTCATGCAGCTCCTGACGATTGCCGCCACGTTTTACAGCATCCATCATGATATTCTCAGTTGCCATAAACGGAATCTCCTTCATGAATCTCTGATAGATAACCTTATCATATACAACCAGACCATCTACAACATTCAGATACAGGTCTAAGATACCGTCGATTGCAAGAAATGCTTCCGGAACAGATACACGCTTGTTTGCGGAATCATCCAGTGTTCTCTCAAACCACTGTGTTGCTGCTGTAAATGCAGGATTTAATGCATCAGCCATAACGTAGTTTGATAAAGATGCAATTCTCTCACTTCTCATCGGATTTCTCTTATATGCCATTGCTGATGAACCGATCTGGTTCTTTTCAAATGGCTCCTCGATTTCTTTTAAATGCTGTAACAGACGGATATCATTTGAGAACTTATGTGCACTCTGTGCGATACCGGAAAGTACATTTAACACTCTGGAATCTACCTTACGGGAATAAGTCTGTCCGGATACAGGATAGCATGCTTCAAATCCCATCTTCTCTGCGATCTTCTTATCGATCTGACGAACCTTCTCATGATCTCCGTTAAAGAGCTCTAAGAAGCTTGCCTGTGTTCCTGTTGTTCCCTTACATCCCAGGAGCTTCTGCTGACCGATCATGTAATCCAGATCAGATAGATCCAACATCAGTTCCTGAAGCCATAAGGTTGCACGCTTACCAACAGTTGTTGGCTGTGCAGGCTGGAAATGGGTAAATGCCAGTGTCGGCAGATCTTTATATTCCATAGCGAACTTGGACAGTTCGTTGATCACATTTAATAATTTCTTTCTGACAAGCTTCATAGCCTCTGTCATAACGATAACATCTGTGTTATCACCAACATAGCAGCTTGTTGCTCCCAGATGGATGATGCCGGCAGCCTTTGGACACTGAACGCCGTATGCATATACATGGCTCATAACATCATGACGAACCATCTTCTCACGCTCTTTTGCTACATCATAATTGATGTCCTCTGCATGTACCTTTAACTCATCGATCTGCTCCTGTGAGATAACCGGCTTGCCGTTTTCAGAAAGGCCGAGTTCATACTCCGTTTCTGCAAGGGCGATCCATAATTTTCTCCATGTCTTAAACTTCTTATCCGGAGAGAAAATATACTGCATTTCTTTACTTGCATATCTCTCGCAGAATGGGCTTGTGTATCTGTCTGTACTCATTTTTACCTCTCCTGTATTTCTTTATTTTACTTTTGAATCTTCACCGCGTTTGAAATTCTCATGTTCTCCGCGGATATCTTCCTTTGGTGGCTCCATCGGATATTCCCCTGTAAAGCAGCCGTGGCAGTACTGTCTTCCACCGGAGATCTCTACCAGCCGCTCCTTGCGAAGATAAGCAAGGGAATCGGCGCCGATAATCTTGCAGATCTCATCAACCGAACGGTTATATGCGATCAACTGCTCTCTATCCGGGATATCCGTTCCAAAATAACAAGGATATAAGAACGGAGGCGAACTGATCCTTACATGAACTTCCTTTGCGCCAGCCTCGCGAAGCATTCCTACGATACGGTCTGAGGTTGTACCTCTGACAATGGAATCATCGATCATAATGATACGCTTGCCCTTTACCGCTTCTTTTAATACATTTAACTTCACGCGGACACTGGACTCTCTCTGGCTCTGCTGTGGCTTGATGAATGTTCTGCCGACATAGCCATTCTTGACAAATGCCGTTCCGTATGGAATGCCGGATTCCAGTGAATATCCCTGAGCTGCTGCATTTCCCGATTCCGGAACACCTACAACCATATCTGCATCTACCGGACTATCCTTTGCAAGACATCTTCCCGCGATCAGTCGGGATTCATAGATTCCCATTCCGTCAAATACGGAATCCGGACGGGCAAAATAGATATATTCAAAGATACATCTTGCATGCTTCTCCTGACACATGTCCTTATAGGACTGAATACCATACTCAGGCGAGATCGTTACGACTTCTCCGGGCTCTACATCACGGATAAATTCTGCACCGATCGTATCAAGGGCGCAGCTTTCCGATGCAAGAATATAGGCATTATCACGTTTTCCGATACAGAGCGGGCGGAATCCAAATGGATCTCTGGCTCCAATCAGCTTTCTTGGACTCATTACTACAAGTGAATAAGATCCCTTCACTTTTCTGAGTGCTTTCATAACTGCTTCCTCGGCACTTGCACTGTTCACACGTTCTCTTGCGATATGATAAGCAATAACCTCGGAGTCGATCGTCGTCTGGAAGATCGCACCTGTAAGTGCCAGTTCCTTACGAAGCTCCGGCGCATTGATCAGATTACCGTTGTGTGCAAGACCAAGTGTACCTTTTACATAGTTTAAGACTAATGGCTGAGCATTTTCTATCGTACTCGCGCCGGCAGTTGAATATCTGACATGTCCGACACCGATATTCCCTTTTAATTTCTCAAAGGATTCCGGTGTGTACACCTCGTTTACCAGACCCATGCCCTTCATGGAGCTTACCTTCCCCTTGGGACCTTCCGTGTCTGATACTGCGATACCACAGCTCTCCTGTCCTCGATGCTGCAATGCAAACAATCCATAATAAATGGAGGTTGCAACATCATTGTTGTCAAAATCATACATTCCGAAAACACCACATTCTTCATGCATCTTGTCATCATTCTCAAAATAATGGGATCTTATATTCTCGTTCATGTTTTGCCTCTCGTATTTTATTTTTTAACACACTAAGACTTTATACGTTTTCTGTTTTTCTGTCAATGTTGGAATGTGAAAAATTATTCCGGAAATTAACAGCCATTTTCTCTATATTGCATAACCTTTCTCTTTGATCAGATCTACCATCTGATATACATATTTGTTGCAGAGTTCATCACTCTCTGCTTCTACCATAACACGAATAAGCGGTTCTGTTCCGCTCTGGCGAAGAAGAAGTCTTCCGTCAGAACCAAGCTCCTCTGCGATCTTCTGATTTAATGCCTGCACATCCGGATCATTCATAACCGCATCCTTACTGGATACCTTTACATTTACCAGAAGCTGCGGGAAGATCGTCAGGCTCTTGAAGCACTCTGATAATTTACATTTGCGTTCCAGAATAACTTCCATGATCTTCAAAGACGTCAATACACCATCTCCGGTCGTTGCATATTTGGAGAAAATGATATGTCCGGACTGTTCGCCGCCGATAGAATATCCATGCTCCATCATGGATTCAAATACATATTTGTCACCGACTGCTGTCTTATCATAAGAGATTCCCTTCTTATCCAGTGCTTTATATAAGCCAAGGTTTGACATGATCGTTGTTACGATCGTATTCTTATTCAGTTCTCCACGTTCCTTCATATAACGTCCGCAGACATACAGGATCTTATCTCCGTCTACTAACTCACCCTTATCATCAACACACAGACAACGATCTGCATCACCGTCATAAGCAAATCCTACATCCAGTCCTTTTTCTACTACAAACTTCTGCAGTCCCTCAATATGGGTAGATCCACAATTTGTATTGATATTGGTTCCGTCCGGATCATTATTGATTACATAGGTCTTTGCTCCGAGTGCATCAAATACTGCCTTTGCAACCTGATAGGCTGCACCGTTTGCGCAGTCCAGTCCAACCCGCATATTCTTAAAGGATCGGGTAGGGATCGTCATCAGGTATCCCATGTAACGGTTTCTTCCCATAGAGTAATCAACTGTGCATCCGATATTTTCTTTTGTAGCCAGTGGAATCTCCGGAATCTCTCCATCGATATAACGCTCGATCTCTTCTTCAACCGCAGCCTCTAATTTGTAACCCATGCCATTGATGATCTTGATACCATTGTCATAGTATGGATTATGGCTTGCCGAGATCATGATTCCACAGTCAAAACCATCGGTTCTGACAATATAGGAAACACTCGGTGTCGGTGTTACATGCATCAGATATACATCTGCACCACTTGCCGTTAAGCCTGCAACCAGCGCATATTCAAACATATAACTTGAACGTCTGGTATCCTTACCGATAACCACCTTTGCCTTGCCTTCCGGATTCTTCTTGCCATAATAATAGCCAAGATAACGTCCGACCTTGAAGCTGTGCTGTACAGTAAGATCCTTATTTGCTTCACCTCTGAATCCATCTGTTCCAAAATATTTACCCATAACTGTAAACCTCTTTCTTTCAACTCAGTTTGAACTACTTAACTTCTTCTTTTTCTTCTTCCGGTGATACCAGTAGAGCGATTGCCCGTCTGTGAACCGATATCTCTGATCTGGTATATTCTCCACCATATTCACCATCCAGGGTCCATGCGATCGGCTCTTCGCTCTCGATCACAACACGATTCGTACGGAATGCCACCATATTCGTCTCATTTGTATTTCCAAGGAGCAGCGAATTGATGATTCTCTGGAGATCTGCAAGATTCTGGATCTTACGGATCAGAACCCCTTCAAACAAGCCATCGTCGAATTCAACTCCATGGCTGGTCAGACTCTTATATCCGCCAACCGATACTGAATTCGATATCATACCGAACATGAACTCACCGGTATATGTCTGGTTATTAAATTCAATCTTCAGATTATATGTCGGAACATTTACAAGACTCTTCATACCCTGTAATACATATGCAGCATGTCCTAAAATATTCTTCATATTCTGAGGGGTTGCATAAGATGTATCCGAAAAAATGCCAAACGCCGCAACATAGACAAAATAATTCTTATTCAGTTCTCCGACATCTACCGAAAAAGGTGCGGCCGCGACAAGCTGTTCCGCTGCCTCGATTGCTTCCTTTGGAATCTCAAGGCTTCTGGCATAATCATTTGTCGAGCCACATGGGATATATCCCAGCGGCCGATTCAGTCCACATTCCATAAATCCTGTAACCGTATTACCAAGAGTTCCGTCACCTCCGGCACATACGATCACATCGTACTTCTCTCCTTCTTCTTTTACGACACGGGCAGCATCGCCGACTCCCTGTGTCAGATAAATTCTGACTTCATATTCTTTCTTGCAAAAGACATCTATCACATCTATAAGACAATTCTTCAAAGTTGTTCGTCCCGCTTTGGGATTTACAATAAACAGCATCTTCTTCATATTCATACCTCATTACTGTTTACAGGAACACATTTATCCGATTGCTCTGTTCCCGTCTGACTTATGCTTTATGCATTGTGATTCTTTTTATATTCCATGTAAAGATCATATCCCTTTTTTCTGAGCTTACAGGATGGACAATGGCCGCATCCTTCACCCGGAATACCATTATAACAGGTAAGGGTCATATCTCTAATAACATCGAGTCCGCCGAGTTCATCTGCCAGCTTCCAGGTCTCCATCTTATCGATCCACATCAATGGTGTGATGATATCGAATTCATAGTCCATCGCAAGATTCAGTGTTGTATTCAATGATTTGATGAAAATATCTCTACAGTCAGGATAGCCGGAGAAATCACTCTGGCTGACACCGGTTATAATGTCGCTGACGCCCTTCTGCTTCGCATAAATCGCTACAAATGTCAGGAATACCATATTTCTTCCATCTACAAATGTATTCGGTGTACCGACCTCCGGTGCATTCTCGTCTACTTTCATCTCACTTCTTGTCAATGAATTTGGTGCAAGCTGATTCAACAGACTCATATCCAGAATATGATGCTCTACTCCAAATTTTTCAGCAATCTTCTTTGCACATTCTAATTCTTTTATATGCTTTTGTCCATAGTCAAATGATACTGCGTATACTTTTTTATACTTCTTAAGTGCCCATAACAGACAGGTCGTACTGTCCTGTCCACCACTGAATACAACAACTGCTTCATCTCTGTTCTTCAAATTCTGCATCTTTCATATCCTCCTATCGGTTCATCATCAATACTTTATTCTGTAAATTCACATCATTCTCAAATGCACCACGGAACGTCGTTGTATAAGTCTTCGTTCCCGGCTTCTTAATGCCCCTTGCTGTCATGCAGCTATGATTTGCCTCGATCAGTACGGCTACATCCGGTGAGCCTGCTGCCTTTCCAACCACATATGCGATATCGGATCCGATCCGCTCCTGAAGCTGCAACCGCTTCGCTACCATGTCTGCGATCCGTGCGATTTTGCTGAGTCCTAAGACCCTGCCATGTGGGATGTATGCCACTGACACCTTCATATCATACATCAGTGCCATATGATGTTCGCAGTAGCTAAACACCTCGATATCCTTTACGAATACCATATCACTTGTATGTGCTGCATCTTCCTCTTTGAATGTCTTGCCAAACATCTCAGCAATCTCATCGTTGGTATAATTCATTCCCTCAAATACTTCTTCATACATTCGCGCAACACGGTCCGGTGTCTCTTTTAAGCCTTCCCGGTCAGGGTCATCACCAAGTGCTACAAGGATTCCACGTATATGCTCCTTTATTGCTTCTTTATCAATTGCCATTTCTACTCCATTCTCTTATTACTCTTAATCTATTATCCAAATAATACGTTAATATCGATATCTGCGGTTTCATCCGTTTTACACTCCGCGCATCTCCGGATCCCAGATATACTTATGAAGCTGTAACTGTAATTTTACACCATTCATTTCATTCTCGATCATAAAATCAACGATATCCTCCGGATTGATCTTACCGTATACCGGACTGATATAGACGTTTGATTTGATATCCAATGCCCATTCATGAATAATGTCTCTTGCTGTTTCCAGATCCTTGATCGAGCCGGATACGAACTTTACCGCATCCTTCTTATCAATGTAGTTATAATTTGAAAAGCACATATTACTTTCCATTCCGCTTCCCGGAAGCTTATAATCAAGTGTAAATGCTACCCGGTCTGTCAGTGCTTTAAACTCTGCGATATCCACACTTCCGTTTGTCTCTACTTCTACCTGAAGCTCCTCATCCATCGCCAGCATCAGGAGCAGCTTATCGATATCCTTCTGGATCAATGGTTCTCCACCGGTTAATGTCACGTTTCTGACTCCGGTTCGTTTGATATAGTCATAGATTTCTTCATCCGTCAGTTCTTCGTATGGGGCATCTGCTTCATTTGCCCATTTGGTATCACAGTAACTGCAATTCAGGTTGCAGCCTGTAAAACGAATAAATACCGCCAGTTCTCCGGCTTTTACGGATTCACCGTTGATGCTGACAAATCGTTCCGCTACTTTATATTTTGCCATTTTTATTTCCTTCTTACTTTTTGTATATGATATCCTTCGATGTCATATCTCTGATATGACACCTTTGATTGATTTCATTTATTATCATTTTCTTTTATTATGCTTCCGCATAAGTTGCTGCATTGGTCGGGGTCTCATAAACTGTGGTACGAAGCACCTGATATCCCTTATCTGCCATATATTCATAAAAATACTTTGCCAGATTCTCTGCTGTCGGACGCATCGGAAGCTCGATGATACGGAACTGTTCTTCCGCCAGTGCTTCCATCGTCTTTTCCTTTAATGTACCTTTCTCCATGATCAGGCAATGATCCATCTCTTCTGTTTTCTCTCTGAGATCCTTTTTCAGATCTCCAAAATCTACAACCATGCCTCTGGTCTGTCCGTCCTGCATCAGCTTCTCGCCGCCGACTTCAACTTCAACCGTCCAGCGGTGTCCGTGCAGATTTCTGCATTTACCCTCATAGCCCGCAAGGAAATGCGCGCTGTCAAAACTTGAATTTGTCTTTAAACTGTACATATCTTCCTCTTTCTTTTATTTTCGAATGTTATATTACACAGTTGTCAGCTTGTACGATGTAATAAGCATCGACATTTGTGTAGTTTCGTTATGAGACCTGCACTAGCTGTCAGCACCAAGCCCATGTTTGAACCCGTATGGGTGAGTTTGGGCGACTGCTGACAAATAGGCGTGCAGGTTCGAATAGAAACGAAACAAGTCGGGCGATTACATCGTACAAGCTGACAGCTGTGCAATATAACATTCCTATGTAAAAAACGCGCATATAGGAAAATACCCTTCATGCGCGTTTTTTCCTAGTTTTGTTTAGTGACAGGATGGTATTAATGAACTGTCAGTTATTCTGCTTCTGTATTGCCTGTCATATCTGACCGGCATCTGTTTTTAGATGTTTAAGAACTTCTTTACGACGCTCTCCATTTCTTCTTTGTCACATACTGTGTCATGAAGAACAGGAGCTGTACGGATGTCCTCGATCGCCTGTGGAACCTTTACGCCGGATAACTTGCAGAGCTCATCGACTAACTCAAAGTCACTCTTTGCTGCATAAGCTTCATCGATAGATTCCATAACACTTCTTGTAAACTTGTATGGGCTTGCTGTAGAAGCGATAACCGTAGGAGTCTTATCTCCTGTTTCTTTTACATACTTGTCATATACGGTTGCTGCTACTGCTGTATGTGTATCCATGATATAAGAATCCGACTCATATACTTTCTTGATCGTTGCCGAGGTTTCTGCTTCTGTTGCATAACCGCCCGCAAATTCAGCAAGCTTTGCTTTCATCTCATCTGTGATCGTATATACACCTTCTGTGCTTAACTGCTTCATCAGTGCTGCATTCTTCTCTGCATCATTTCCTGCGATCTTATAGATCAGTCTCTCTAAGTTGCTTGAGATCAGGATATCCATAGATGGTGATGTTGTTAAGATAAATTCACGGTTTCTGTCATAAGTACCTGTTGTAAAGAAATCATATAATACCTTGTTGTCATTTGATGCACATACGAACTTCGCGATCGGAAGTCCCATTTCTTTTGCATAATATGCTGCAAGGATATTTCCAAAGTTACCGGTTGGTACAACAACATTGATCTTGTCGCCAGCCTGGATCGTACCGTCCTTAACCAATCTTGTATATGCATATACATAATAAACCATCTGTGGAACCAGACGTCCGATATTGATTGAATTGGCGGATGAGAACTGATATCCTTTCTCGTCCATGTATGAAGCAAGCTTCTCATCTGAGAACATCTTCTTAACACCTGTCTGTGCGTCATCAAAGTTGCCTGTAATTCCTACGACAAATGTGTTTTCACCCTTCTGGGTTACCATCTGCTTCTCCTGGATCGGGCTTACACCATGCTTTGGATAGAATACGATGATCTTTGTTCCCGGTACATCTGCAAATCCTGCAAGTGCTGCCTTTCCTGTATCACCGGAAGTAGCTGTCAGAATAACGATCTCGTTCTTTACATGATTCTTCTTTGCGGATGTTGTAAGCAGATAAGGAAGAATGGATAATGCCATATCCTTAAATGCAATCGTTGAACCGTGGAATAATTCCAGATAATATGCACCTGCTTTATGTACGAGTGGTGCGATCTCCGGTGTATCAAATTTCTTGTCATATGCTGAATTGATACAATGCTTTAACTCTTCTTCTGTAAAATCCGTAAACATCAGCTTCATTACTTCATAAGCAACCTGCTGATAGTTCATCTGCGCCAGATCTGTAAGACTGACATCAAGAGCAGGAATACTGTCAGGAACAAATAATCCTCCTTCATTTGCAAGACCTTTTAAGATTGCTTCTGATGCGGTTGCTGTTTCATTTGCATTTCTTGTACTTCTGTATATCAATTCCATATGGCACTCTCCTTCTGTTTTATTTACTCTTTTGACTTATGCAGGCTTTCCTTTTCTGATGCTTTCATCCAGATATACTGAAATCAACCTGCAAGCGTCCACATTATAGCATACCCATTTTCAAAACACAAGACGGCGGAGGTATCTCTCAAATCTGTTTTTTATATTTTATAGAATTTGATCGATCTTCCGCCATCTGTATTTTCTGTTCCCTTCTGTTACAAATGGAATAAATTATTTTACCTTAATGGTGATGGTTGCTTTCTTACCACTTCCGTCTTTTGCTTTTGCAGTGATCTTAACCGTTCCCTTCTTCTTTCCGGTTACCTTACCCTTGGCTGTTACCTTTGCAACCTTCGGATTGCTGGAGGTCCATGTCACTTCTTTACTGATTCCCTTTGTCGGAGTCAGCTTTGCTTTTAAGGTTATAGACTGTTTCTTCTTGATCGTTACTTTCTTTACTGCCTTTTTCTTCGATGTGATCGTAACCTTCTTAACTGCCTTTTTCATAACCTTAACCGTATAGGTTGCTTTCACCTTGCTGTTGCCAACCGCTGTTGCTGTTACCTTGATCGTCTTTCCCTTAGCAGCTTTCTTCACTGTCAGCACACCCTTGCTGTTAATAGATGCATATTTCTTATCCGATTTACGGATCGTCCATTTTACCTTCTTATTTGTCGCTTTCTTAGGTGTAACGGTTGCTTTCAAAGTCAGCTTCTTTCCCGGAGCGATTTTTTTAGTTGCTGCCTGGATCTTGACCTTTGCCGGTTTGACCGTCTTCTTTGGTGTTTCTGTTGTTGGTTCATCGGTCGTCGGCTTTTCGGTCGTCGGTTTCTCGGTTGTCGGCTTTTCCGGATTCGGTGTTGGTGTCGGTGTTACTGTTTCTTTCTTCTTTACCGTAACGGTGCAGGAGCCTGTAACGCCACTTCCGTCCTTCGCTGTTACCGTAATAACTGCAGTTCCGGCACTTACGCCCTTCACTTCACCGGTCTGCGATACACTTGCCACTTTCTCGTTGCTGCTCTTCCAGTCAAATGTCTTCCGTGTTGCATTTGCCGGTATAACGGCCGCTACTGCGATCCGTTCTGTATCACCAATATTTAATACCACGCTGGTCTTATTTAACGTGATCTTCTCGATCAGGATCGTATCCGGGATCTCATCTCCATTTTCATCCTTTGGTTTCGATGAAAAGATATCCTTTGAACCTGAAGAGGATGCTACTGTATTGTCTCCAACCAGAATAATATTGTCTGATTTGATCGGTGGTTTCTTCGTAACCTGATCTGCTCCGACCGTTACCTTGGAATCCTCGATCCGTACAGTATCTGCTTTGATCGCCGTTCCTGTCTCATCTGTTCCTGCAGCAAGCTCTGCATCCCGGATCAGAACTGTACCACCTGCTGAGATACCCTCATCAACCGATACCTTTCCGCCTTTGATCGTTATATCTCCTGCTGCAGATATCTTACCGGATACTGTAAGGGATCCATTTCCGCTGATCACAAGTCCGCCATCCGTCTCGACATTACCTGCGATCGTTACCGTTCCTTTTCTTATGATCTCCGTCTTACCATCTGCATTTCCGATGATCGCAACGGCTCCAACCTCCGCCTGATCCAATGTGATCTTTATCGCTCTATCTGCCTTAATAACAAGCTCCTTATTCTTTCCTGTAATCACATAGTCCCTGCCATCTTCCGTAAGTGTGAGAACCGGTTCCGTATAGCTGACTGTTGTTCTGCCATCATCTGTCCGTAATGCATCCTGATATTCTTTGTCCGCAATCTTTGCTATATCGATCGTATATGGATCCTGAACAAGTGTATATACCGTAAGCAATTTCACTGTTTTTCCTGCATATGCAGTTGCAGTTTCTGCATAGCTGCCTGAAACTGTATACTTTGTAAAGCTTCGTAATCCGGCAAATTCAATTGTCTCTCCATTGGAAGCTGCCTGCTTCCACGTTGTTCCATCCACTGAATACCGGACACCCGCCTGACCGGAGATCCGGATCGTATCCTTTGTTCTTGCAAGAAGTGTCACAGTATCCGGAACTGCTGTCTGTTCTGCCTTTCGTACTTTTACAGAAACCATCTTTTTATAAACAGCATCTTCATCAGAGTCCTCGATCTGATACTGTTTTTTGCTTGTATCACTCCATGTAAATACAACCTCATACTGATTGATACCATTTGCTACTTCCTGTTCGCCCATTGTTACATCCGGGGTGCTCCATGCAAATGTTCCATACTCGGTTGAACCGCCTGCAAGAGTAGAATCAGAAAGCTTCTGTCCATATACCAGCTCGGAAGCCTCCGGGAATGTGATAGCCGGAAGTCCTGCTCTGCTGACTGTTACCGTCACATTCTGTGTGATCGTTCCTGCTGCTGCATCATACCCTGTGATCTGATCAAATGCATAATTCTTCTTTGCATCGGAACGAAGGGTTAATAGCACCTGTCCCTGATACGTTCCTCGTTCCGGTTTCGCTGCTGCATCTGCCCATGCAAATGTTCCATAGGTCTCATCTCCACCAGATAACTTCGACTCGGAAAGCGTCTGACCCGTTACGATCATTCCTGCTGTCGGGAATGTAATACCCGTTACCGGACATTTCTCAACCGTTGCAGATACCGGAATCTGATAGGACTGTCCGTTATCTGCCTCTACCAGCAGATTATCACTGTAAGAGCCTGTATCCTTACCTGTCTTTAATGCCACAACCACAGTTGTCTTATCTGACGCTGCAACCTTTATGGATGTATCACCGGATATTTCAAATGGACTGTCTGTGCTTTTTTCTAACTGTATCGTTACAGATCCTGTATCATTTCCCTTATTCTCTAATACCAGTGACGCTGTCGATCCTGCTTCATATCCATAAATAACAGGAGCACAGGTTAAAGCTGTCCGATCTGTAACAAATTCTGCCTTTGGTGCAGCCTTTACTGTCACCCTGCAGCTTGCTGTGAGATTTGTTCCATCTGTCGTTGTAGCTGTCACAGTTGTCTCACCTGCTCCGACCGCAGTTACCTTTCCTGTTTCCGAAACAGTCGCTACCTTCTTGTTTTCAGATTTCCATGCCACCTTCTGTTCTGCAGTCTTTGGAGTAACCGTTGCGCGGATCGTAGTATCAAGTCCTTCTGTTAATTCAACGATCAGGCTATCCAGTTTGATGGCTGTTGCCTTTACTTCTTTCTCTGTATCATCACCGGAATTTGTTCCATAATAAGTTTTCACGCCTACAGCAGCAAGTTCTGCCGCAGAGGCTGTCTTTGTACTATAATTCGTTGCATTCTTCTTTGCATAAGATAACTTTACTGTCTTATCATTCTTGTGAACCAGATAAAGTCCTGCTGCCGCACCAACCAGTCCGGCATTATAATCAAGTGCTACTTCATTGCAATAATAATCTCCCTGATCGTCTTTATAGGTTCCATCCGCCCCGGGTCCGCCTACCAATGCTCCAAGCAGCGTATAATGATCACTATTTATGATCTTTGAATCTGTCGATCTGGATGCCGCTCTGTGATGCGGATATTTACTGGAGTTCTCGTTATAGCCTACGATATAGCATCGTTTATTCGGATTATCTCCTAACATATAGTTCATCTGACTGGTTGCCCAGTCTGCATATGTTGTTTTTCCTGTCAGCTTATCATATACCAGACCGGTAAACTGCTCTGCTGCACTGTATCTGCAGGAGCCCCAGTCACTAACACAGTTAAATACTCCATCGATGGCACTCTTGCCTTTGCATACATCTGTAATACTTGCAATCTTTGCAGTATCCTTCTGCAGCATGCATGCCAGTGCTCCGGTATTTGCCCAGTCGATCACCCAGTACTGATTCACACCATTCCCGGAATTATCTTTGTATTTATTATAAACTGAATTATAAGAGGTATTGCCTGTAGCAACAGCAAGCGCACTTGCTGCAAGTGCATAGTCATCACCATATGACGTAGACGCATAAAATGGTGATGCTCCCTCCGTTGCACATGCTTTATTATTTTTCTCTACAAATGTAAAGAGATCCTTTGCTGTCTTTAAATCCTCATTATTTCCAAAGTTAATATAGTTCAATGCCAGCGCTGCGATCGCAACACTCACTTCATCTGTAGCCGGATTGCTCGCATCTGCAAAGAATGCCGGACGACTGATCGTCTGTCCCTCCGGTGCTGTCCATACACCATGATCTGTATTACCGTCACCTACCTGATAGCAGAATGCGATAACCTGATCTCCCTCATACACTGTACACCGCTTAAAGTAATCGCAGAAATAATCCGTGATCTTCTTCAGATGTTCCTTCTGACCAAGCTCGTCAAATGCATCCTTGAACTGATAATAGCTCATTCCAAGCATAGATGCTGCATATCCCTGTGGAAGTCCGAATTTCACATGATCGCCTGCATCATGGAAACCACCGGAAGCATCTACATTGTAGGTTTTTCCATTCTTTGTATATGTTACATTTTTATCATAGGTATGGCAGTTTCCACGCCAGGAAAGTGCACAGGTGTCTTCCAGATAACCACACATATTTGCGTCATAGAAATACAGACTTTCCTGCAATGCCTTTGCATAGTTGAATTCTACATCCAGATCTTTATTCGTTGTGGTATCACCGGATGAGGTTCCACCGGAACCGCCGGAACCGCCTGTATTATCATTCGTATCCCCTTTGGAATAATCCACAGAGGATGAAGTGCCTTTGTTATAATAAACTCCCTTCACCTGAATACTGGATGCCTCTACATATTTTGACGAGAAACCGCCACCCGGAATGTCATTTTTCATTGTTCCTGCTGCAAGAACTGCATTTGCACCACTCTTCATCGGATACATATAGATCGTATCACCATCTGCTACAAAAGTCGCATTCCAACACTTAAATGCCGAAGCCGTACCGGATGGTACCTGCAGCACTACGATCCAGTCACAGATTGATGCTCCCGTATTATTGTTGATCGCCATTTCAAAGCCTGACCAGTCATTGCTTGGTGTTCCCTGATTCTTCACAGTTGCTGTCACACCTGATGAATACTCTCTCTCTATTCCAAAATCAGAAGAATCGGAACCGCTGCCGGAACCTCCACCTGAACTGCTGCCTGAGTTTACCAGAACCGCCTCTTTAATCTTGTATGTAATACTTGTTACATTTTCAAACTGAAAACCGAAATTATATAACTGACCGGATTTGCTATAGAATTGTGTCAGGTCCAGTTCTACGGTCTGAGTGCCGGAGCCTGCATTCACATTGATCCATTCACCCTTCCATGTTCCTTTCGCATTTACAAATGCCTGTCCGCCAATATTTCCCGTTCCATTGACTGATGATACCTCGAAGCTGACACGAAGCTTGGTAAGCCCCGCACTCTTAAGCTCCGCCAGATCGCTGTATCCGCCATTTCCAAGATCAAGGCTGACCTGATTATCCACATTTCCACTTGCTGTCACCTGATCCGTACTGTAAGACAGCGCAATCGTCTCCCCCGCTGCCTCTGTCTTGTCTGAAGGAATCACTACAAGGCTTACTGCCATTGCAAATGACAGCATCCATGCTATGACCCTTGTAACCCATTTGTCCCTTTGTCTGCTCATACCTTCTCCTTCCTTTTTCTCAAAAGCCGTTCCAGCAATACCATCCCCTCATGCCATGATCTCACTGAAACAATCCTTCTTATTCGCAGTTAAACTAATTATACCAATAACTACCGGATCCCACAATGAAAATCCACTATCCATCCTTACAAATATTACTGGGTATTTTGTTCATTTTAATCTGATCTTATTCTATAAACAGACATAAGGTCCTGACTGCCGGACTACTCATATAATAAACAATGACCTCTCATCTGTCGGCTCGATGAACATCGGTCGTCATATAGGAATTTATGCAAGTACAATTTCTGCATGATATGTATAACAGATAAAGCCCATGTGTAGTAACAGTCTTCTATGATCGGGAATGACATTCATGTAGTTTCGTAATGAGATACACTCTAGCTGTCAGCACCAAGCCCTTGTCCGAACCCATAGGGTGAGTTAGGGCGACTGCTGACAAATAGGCGAGTGTATCGAATAGAAACGAAATGGGTCATAACCGATCATAGAAAGCTGTTACCATACATGGGCTTTATCGTTGCCACACAACAAGAAAGGACAGAACCCAAAGGGTTCTGTCCTGCTCTGTCTGTACTGAATTATTTAACATATACGTCAACAGTTCTTCTTCCGTAGTTTAAAGCTGCCTGATGGCTTGAGAAGAAAATATCGATTCTGTTACCACGAATTGCACCACCTCTGTCCTCTACGACATATGTGTGACCATCAATGATAAGTTCTGTACCAAACGCAAAATTACTTGGTGCCGCAATTGTTCTTCCTTCTGTAGCATATGTACCGCTGGCTGTAATTCCATCGGACTTACCACAACAGTATGAACATCCGCAGTAAGCTGTTGTTGTGAATGTACCAAGATAAGTTCCCGGCTGATAGCTGTCATCTTCTACAAGGATTGCACCTGCTGTTGCTTCCTCTGTAGCTTCTGTAGCTTCGATTCCTGTCTGCTGCTTTTTATCTGTAGCTTCTGTTGTATTCTTCTTTGATTTCTTACCGTTTGACTTTGCTAATTCTGTTTCTTCTGTAGTTGTTACTTCTGTGTCCTCTGTTGTTACCAGCTCAGTTGTAATATCTTCTGCAGTGATATCTGCGGAGGATGCTTCCTCTGTTGGTTCTTCAGCAGTCTCTTCTGTAACATCCTCTACGAGGTTTGCACTTGTTGTATCTTCTTTCTCAGCAAAAGCAAGCTCTGCTTCTGTAGCTATTGTGGCATCCTCTGTCGGTACTTCTTCTTTCTTTGCCAATGCAACTGCTTCTGTTACTTTTCCGGTCTTCTCAATCTTAGCTGATAACTCAGCGTCCTTGATTGACTTCTGTAAATCTGTGTATTCAATCTTAGAATATTCAACCTTAGTATCTTCAATTGCTGTAGATTCAAGCTGGGATACAGCTATCATTTTTGCATCGGAATGGAGTTTTGATTCATCGGATGCAAATGCGATCACAGATGCAACTCCAAGGGAAGTGGATACTACAGCAATACCTGCTCTTTTCAGATATTTCTTAAGATTCTCAGAAAACATCTGGCTGGAGCTTGAAAATTTCTTCATAATATTCTCTCCTTAATTTCTTTTTGGTTTCGAAATTGTTACAAAAAGATTAACTCTTGTTTGTATCGTTATTATAATGCCTGACAATCAAAAGGTCAAGCAAACCAGCTATTTTTATTAATTATGTCGTGGCTACAAAATCTATTATCATTATTTTATGGTATTTATAACCAATTTACATATTAATCATTTGTGCATATTATACATTTTAACATCTTAACAATTATGCAACAACTTAGCACATTGGACACTTCCACGAAGGGAATTTCTTAATTTTTAGTATCAAAACTGCAATTTTTCTTAAAAAAAACAGAAACAATTCAGAAATATATACGCATATAGCTGTAAATATTTCGAAATCATCTCTGTTTTTCGCAATATCCGCTGGATATATTTTAAAATATTTTCAAAACTGTATCAGAAATGCATCTAAAATTATTACATATCCTCTTTTGCACCTGCTTCAAACAGGGAGCCATCGGTCCATGCATCAAGCAGTTCCACCATCTCGTCATAGCTCTCTACCTGATTGATCAGATTCCGAAGTCTGGAAGAATCATACATACCTGCCGAATACCATGCCACATGCTTCCGCATCTCATGGATTCCTGTAAATTCCCCTTTAAAATCAATCATCAGTCTGGCATGGCGGAGCATCGTCTCCTTCACCTGCTGCTTATCCGGTCTTGCCGGAATCTCTCCGGTCTCAAAGTATGTCTTTAATTCATGGAAGATCCATGGGTTGCCGCGCGCACCTCTTCCGATCATAAAGGCATCACAATTTGTCTGTTCCTTCATCCGGATCACATCCTCCGGTGTCAGGATATCGCCATTCCCGATCACAGGAATCTTCACAGCCGCTTTCACGTCTGCGATCACGCCCCAGTCTGCATGACCATGATAATACTGTTCTCTGGTCCTGCCATGAACAGCCACAGCAGCCGCACCGCATTTCTCTGCTATATGTGCGATTTCCGGCGCATTAATATGCCCGCCGTCAAATCCGCTTCGGATCTTGATCGTAATCGGCAGCTTACACGCTTTTGTCATTGCTGATACGATCTTTCCTATTAGCAACGGATCCTTCATCAGCGCAGACCCCTCGCCGTTATTTACAATCTTTGGAACCGGACATCCCATATTCACATCGACAAATGCAAATCCACAGTCTTCGATCTTCTTCGCCATCTCTGCAAGCAGCTCCGGGTCTGAGCCAAATAACTGCACACCGATCGGATCTTCTTCCGGGGAAACCGCAAGAAGCGGAACTGTATTCTTATTATTATAGTACAAACCCTTTGCACTGATCATTTCCGTGTATAAAATATCGCAGCCCTGTTCCTTCGCCAGCAAACGAAATGGCTGGTCACATACCCCAGCCATTGGTGCTAAAACAAGTTTATTCGTAAAATCCATAAATACTCCTATGCCTGTTTTTGTTTATCCATAATAATTCGAAGACCATACAGTGTCAGATCCGGATCATAGGTATCGATGCAGTCGGTATTCTCATAGATCATCTTACCAAGTCCACCAGTCGCAACAACCTTCATATTATCAAAGCCGGATTCCTTCCGCATACGCTTTACAATGTATTCTGTCTGTCCGATATAGCCAAGACATACACCTGCCTGCATACTGGAGATCGTATCCTTACACAGTACCGTATCCGGCACCTTGATCTCAATTTCCGGCAGCTTCGCTGTTCCGCTCCATAATGCATTTGCACCCAGGCGAATACCCGGTGAAGTTACACCTGCTATAAATGAACCATCTCCATTTACCAGATCATATGTGGTTGCAGTTCCAAAATCGATCACCAGCACAGGTCCGCCATACATATGGTACGCTGCTACCGCATCTACGATACGGTCTGCACCAAGCTGTCTTGGATTTGGAATCGTAATATTAATACCTGTTTTTACCCCAGGCTCCACGATCAGAGGATCTAACTTAAAATATTTTCTTATTCCATTTGTCAGGGAATGCATCACATTTGGTACTACAGATGCAATAATAACTTCATCAATTACATCTAACGGAAGATTTCTCATTCGAAGCAATTCTCCCAAAAATACACCAAACTCATCTGAAGTTCTCGATATTCCCGTCGTCATACGGAATGTCTTCTCTAACTTTTCTCCGTCAAATAATCCCATCGTGATATTCGTATTTCCTACATCAATTGCAAATAGCATCTCTCACCTCTAATAGTCTTCCAGATAAAATACCTTATAAAACAATTCCAGACTGGAAAACAACTGCTGCTTGTCCTTCTGTAACTGCTTGATCTTCAACTCACATCCGATCTCATCATATAACAAATCCTCATCAAATGCTTCTGTTACAAGATTCAGGCTTCCCTCCTGGTCAAATTCAAGCCTCAGTATACCACCTACATCCTCTGTAAACAATACACACATGATTTTTAATTCTTTTTTTATTTCTTCCGGAAGTCCTTTAAACTCCTCATTCAGATAAAATTTCTGTTCGTACTTCGAACTAGCACATAATACAACCTTTTCTGGTTTCATTGTTTCTCCTATCCTATCACATCTGCCATATCATACATGCCTGCCGGTTTTCCTGCCAGGAATTTTGCGGCTTCTACTGCGCCCTTTGCAAATACTGACTTGGAATATGCTGTATGCTTGAACTCGATCACTTCATCGATTCCCGCAAAGATGACCTCATGTTCTCCAACAATCGTTCCGCCACGAACGGCTGAGATACCAAGCTCTTTCTTATCTCTCTTTTTTCTGACCTGACTTCTGTCGTAGACATATTCATATTCTCCGCCTCTTGCTTCATTAATAGAATCCGCAAGTGCTATCGCTGTTCCGGATGGTGCATCTACCTTCTGGTTATGATGCTTCTCAACGATCTCGATATCATAGCCTGCCGGTGCAAATACATTTGCGGCATCCTTTAACAGCTTCATCAAAGTGTTGATTCCAAGTGACATATTGGCTGACTTTAAGATTGCAACCTTTGCACTGCATTCTTTTACCTTTGCAAGCTGTTCATCACTTAAACCGGTTGTACAGAGAACTACCGGGATCTGTTTTTCCACACTGTAATCAAGAAGTGCATCCACTGCTACTGCTGCTGCAAAGTCAACGATTACATCTGCCGCCACATCACACTTTTTAATATCTGTAAATACCGGATATCCGTTATCTCTGTTATCTGCGATATCAATGCCTGCAACGATCTGTGCATTCGGATCATCCGCTACAAGTCCTGTGATCACCTGTCCCATCTTACCATTACATCCATGCATTATAATTCGAACCATTTTCTTTTCCTCCATTTATCCTGTGTTTTTCTCATTCTGCCGTAGCAGCCGCCAAATCTCTCATGCAGACATGAGCTTTGGCTGAGTACCCGCAAACTAAACAAAAATCCCGCAGAACCTGCGGGATTTTATATACTACAGACAGATTCCTGTATCCCTTCTGTCCATCTTTGTTTATATCATACAGCCTAATCCTCTACCGGATCATCTGTATTTTCTTTTTATTCTAAAGTAAGCCGTACGCTGTCATTGCGGCCTTTAACTTCTCTACATGTGCAGGCTCCATCTCTGTTAATGGCATTCTCATTGTTCCGCCGCATAAGCCCATAAGCTCAACTGCTTTCTTAACAGGAATTGGATTTACTTCACAGAACAGTGCCTCACACAAATCGATCGTCTTTAACTGGATATCAAGACTTCCCTTTACATCGCCGTCCATGAATTTCTTAACCATATCATGTACATCTCTTGGAGCAATATTTGCTGTTACAGAGATAACACCCTTTCCACCTAATGACAGGAGTGGTACTACCTGATCATCGTTACCGGAATAAATATCGATACAGCCATCTGCCAGTTTTGCAAGCTTAACTACCTGTGCGATATTACCGGACGCTTCCTTGATACCTACGATATTTGGTACAGTCTTTGCAAGTGTAACTGCTGTCTCCGGCTGAATGTTACATCCTGTACGGGATGGTACATTGTATAAGATAATTGGAATCTTTACAGAATTCGCAATAGCTGTAAAGTGTGCGATCAGACCATTCTGGGTTGCCTTGTTGTAATATGGTGTTACTAACAGTAATCCATCTACGCCATAGCTCTCTGCCTCTGTAGAAAGGTAAATAGCTGTTCCTGTACAATTAGAACCTGCACCTGCGATAACAGGGATTCTGTGATCTACATATTCTACACATGCCTTTATACATGCGAGATGTTCTTCATGTGATAATGTAGATGCTTCACCTGTTGTTCCACATACGATAATGGCATCTGTACCATTTGCAATATGGAATTCAACAAGTTCCTTCATCTTATCGAAATCAACCTCGCCATTCTCCTTAAATGGTGTTACTAACGCTACACCTGAACCTTCAAAAATTGACATAAATTTTTCCTCCTTAAAATCTAAAACCTGTAAATCCTCGTGGAATCAATTTTACTTCTTCTATACAGTATAAAAGGCCGGCACGCGAGCGCCGACCTTTAGAAATAATATACTTTCTGAAAAAGTAGCCCTCCATCTGTGACGATGACAGTCATACAGTTATTCGCTGCACAACCAGGTTACAGCCCTATGGATAACTGCTTCCTTCGGCGGTATCCCCTTTCAACACATATCATCTACCTCCATATATATCCATATATTTACTGATAAATACCGCGCCTCTACTGAATTTTCTTTTTTCCATTAGATAAAATTACTATATCATTCCTGTCTGTTTCTGTCAATATGTAACAACTTCTTTTCCCTGCCTGTTCATTGCTTTACCGTCCCTTTGCCATGCTACTCCAGACATTCCATTTTGCTGACAGATACCTCATAAGCCGTCTTGCTGATGATCTGGTCATTCCCGATCCGTTTCTGATATTCCCGGCTCTGGATCCTGCCCCAGACCGCAACATGCTCCCCTACCTTCAGCTTCCCTGCAAATCTTGCATTTCTGCCCCAGCAGATACATGGAATATAGTCACTCTTGCCATATGCCCGGTTAACTGCAAGCAGAATATCTGCAATCTCTCTTCCAAGTGGTGTCATACGGTACACCGGCTCCTTGCAGATATAACCATCCAGATAAATCTGATTTGGTTTGTTTTCCGCTTCGCCCTCCTCATCATCCAGTACCGATATCTCCCTGACAAATACCGATAAGATCAGACGGTTTCTCGTCTCCTCATGTTTGTTATAAGAACGGAACTGTCCTCTTGCAACCACCTTTTCCCCAATATGGGAATTTTCTACATCAAATAACCGGTCAGATACCATAAGTGGTATTACGTCATAGGTATCACTCAGTCTGGCAACAACAAGATCCACCATATAAAATCCCTCTCCGAAGATCTCATGACTGAACGTAAAGTCTGACGCGATCTCCCCCGCTACGATCACCTGGTTATTGTTTAATGTTTTTTCCATGCTTTTTCTCCCTTCTGGTATATCCCTTCGAATGTATACCATAAAATATATTCTTATATACCAGAAGATATGCTGCCTTTTTTTGTCTTGTTTTGTCTATTATCCGATCATTTTCGCTGCCTGTATGCTTCATATGCAAGAAGTGTCGCTGAAATTGCAGCATTTAAGGATTCCACCTGACCTGCCATCGGAATACGGATCAGGCGGTCAGCCTTTGCAGAAAGTTCATAGGTCAGACCGTTTCCTTCATTTCCGATCAGGAATGCATTGTTCTTTTCAAGTTTTCCCGCGTACAGATCCTGTCCGTCCAGATGCGCCCCATAGACAACAATTCCATGTTCCTTTAACCGGTCAACCGTACCCATGAGATCATCCACATAGACAAATGGCACCCGGAAGATCGTTCCCATTGTAGATCGTACCACCTTAGGATTGTATATATCACAGGAATCCCCTCCAATGATAATACCTGTAACGTCAGCAGCCTCTGCTGTCCGCACGATCGTACCCAGATTACCGGGATCCTGTATGGATTCCAGCACCAAAAAAGTGTTTCCACCCTCATGTTTAGCCATCGCAGAAATCAAATCATCCATCGTGTAATGATATCTATCCACGACAGCAAGAAGTCCCTGCGGGGTTTTCGTCTGTGACATCGACTGAAACACACTGTCTGATACAACAACCAGTCGTCCGTCCTGTTCTGTGATCCCTTTTACAGAAAGCTCCGCTTCATATTTTCTATATGCCGTTTCCGATACAAACACCTGCTTTACCCGGTCAACCGGAAGTTCCCGGAACATACGGCTTCCTTCTACTATAAATACCTGTTCTTCTTTGCGGAATGCCGCATTTTTATTTAACTTGTTGATATTCTTTATCTTAGGATTTGAATTTGCAGTAATGATCTCCATACCTGCATCCTCCTGTCATTTTCTTTTCCAGCAATCCTTCAGGATCTGCCATGTAAGCAATCCAGACACGAACGCTGCTATTTCTTCTTATTCGGACGAACGGTTACACGGCTGACACCATATTCCAGCTTCAGCCGGTCTACGATACCGGAAGCTCCGTCTACCATAAAGCCCCTTCCCATATTCTTGTATTGCTTTTCCTGTTTGATGAATATATATACCGGACAGTTTCCTTTATATTCTTCCAGGATTGACAGGAACTCTTTCTCCAGCTCATCATATTCTTTTCTATCATCAAAGCATACCCAGACCTGCAGATCACCCTCTGTAAATTCCGGTTTTCCTGTATTTTCTCTGCGAGGCTTCATCCTGCCACTGTTATTATAACGGCTGAAATCATTTCCTGCCGCCACTTCATCAAAGGTCAGGATCTCTTCCGCGATCAGCTTCGCGTCCTCCTCTGAAACCGTCGCCCGACCCTTTACAAAGATCTTATTATCTGCCGTCAGTTTCTCCCGGTAATCTTCATATTTCTTTGGAAATACAATGATCTCCGTCTGTCCGACCATGTCCTCCAACGTAACAAATGCCATGTTCTGATTGTTCTTTGTCAGCTTCACCGTAACACCTGCTACCATGCCGCCAAGAATACAGATACTCTGATCCGGAACTCTTGCCCGTCCTTCTTCCTCATCGATCATGAAATCCACCGATGAAAATGCCGTTTTCTCACTCATCAGTTTCTCATAATCAAGAAGCGGGTGGCCGGATATATAGATACCAAGCACAGATTTCTCAAGTGCCAGCTTCTCCTGCTCGTCATATTCCTCTACATCCGGGAATTTCGTCTTTGCCGCTTCTGCAAACTCACCGCCAAAAAATTCTGCAAATGACATCTGTCCTGCAGATGAATTTTTCCGCTCTTTATAGACTTCATCGATCATCATCGGATATGCCATCATCATCTGGCGTCTCTTCACACCAAAGCTATCAAATGCACCTCCAAGGATCAATGCTTCTACCGTCTTCTTATTGGTCTCCTTCGGTGTCATACGAACCAGAAAGTCCTTCATGTCTTTATACGGTCCATTTGCCTCCCGTTCTTCTACAATCCGGTCTACTACTGCACTTCCGACACTCTTGATCCCTGACATACCATATCGTATCGCACCCTTGGCTGCTGAGAAGCCGCTGTAGCCTTCATTGATATCCGGCGGCAGGATCTGGATTCCCATCTGGCGGCAGGACTGAATATAACCCGCCACCTTGGAACTGTTATCCTTTACTGATGACATCAGCGCCGCCATAAATTCAACCGGATAATAGCATTTTAAAAATGCTGTCTGATAGGCAACAACCGCATATGCTGCTGCATGAGATTTGTTAAATGCATATTTTGCAAAATCCGTCATATCATCGAAGATTTTATTTGCAGTTGCCTCCGGGATGCCTCTGGCGATACAGCCCGGCACTCCTAATTCTTCATTTCCATATACGAAATACTGGCGTTCCTTCGCCATGACATCTGCTTTCTTCTTTGACATGGCACGGCGCACCAGATCGCTTCGTCCTAATGTATATCCGGCAAGCTTCATAACGATCTGCATAACCTGCTCCTGATATACAATACAGCCATAGGTTGGTTCCAGGATCTCCTGAAGCTCCGGCACGTCATAGGTAATCTTCTCCGGATGTTCCTTACCATTGATATAGTTTGGAATAAAATCCATAGGTCCCGGGCGGTACAGAGAGATTCCGGCTATGACATCTTCCAGACTCTGAGGCTTTAACTCCTTCATGAAGTTCTTCATACCGGAACTTTCAAGCTGGAAGATACCCTCTGTCTTACCTGACGTAATCAACTCAAATACCTTTTTATCATCATAATCGATATGATCGATATCAATATCAACTCCGGTCTCCTGCTTTATAAACTTTACTGCATCCTGAATAACGGTCAGAGTACGAAGTCCAAGAAAGTCCATTTTCAGAAGTCCTAATCGCTCGATCGTTGTCATTGTAAACTGGGTGATGATCGAATCATCACCGCCTCTTGCAAGCGGTACATATTCATCGATAGAATCTCTGCCGATCACGACACCGGCCGCATGCATACCGGTATTTCTTGGAAGTCCCTCTAACTTTCTTGCCATATCGATCAACTGTTTGACATCTGCATTTTCCTCATACATCTCTTTCAGATCCTTGCTGACCTTCAGAGCTGTGTCAATATTCATGCCGATCTCCATCGGGATCGTCTTTGCTACCGCATCACAAAGTGCATATGGGAGATCCAGCGCGCGACCAACATCACGGATAACATTTCGTGCCGCCATCGTCTGGAAGGTTACGATCTGTACGACCTTTTCTTTTCCATATTTACGGACAACATAATCGATAACTTCCTGCCTTCTCTCGTAACAAAAATCCACGTCGATATCAGGCATGGATACACGCTCCGGGTTCAGAAATCGTTCAAACAGTAAGTTATAACGGATTGGGTCAATATTTGTGATCTCAAGGCAATAGGCTACGATACTGCCTGCCGCAGATCCACGACCGGGTCCGACAGCAATCCCATGATCCTTTGCATATCTTATAAAGTCCGATACGATCAGAAAATAATCTACATATCCCATTTTCTTGATCGTATTGATCTCATAGGTCAGACGCTCCATCAACTCCGGTGTTACCGGGTTATAACGCTTCCTGATTCCCTCCATACAGAGCTTTTCCAGATACTCCTCGGCCGTCAGTCCATCCGGCACATCAAATTCCGGCACCTTCTGCTCGCCAAATACGATCTCTACATTACAACGGTCTGCAATCTTCTGTGTATTTGCAAGAGCCTCCTTCGCATAAGGGAAAAGCTCATACATTTCTTCTTTGGATTTCAGATAATACTGTCCACCTGTATAGCGCATACGATCTTCTTCATGTACCTTCCGGTTTGTCTGGATACACAGAAGGATATCGTGTGCCTCCCAGTCCTCAGCAAGGATATAGTGAGAATCATTCGTTACGACCATCGGGATACCCAGCTCTTTGGACAACCGCATAACACCTGCATTTACCGTCGCCTGCTCTGCCAGCCCATGATCCTGCATCTCAAGGAAATAATTGTTTTCTCCAAATATCTTCAAATGACGGAGTGCTGCCTCTTTCGCTCCTTCATAGTTGTTCTTTCTTAAATTGACGGCAACCTCACCCGCCAGACAGGCCGAAAGCGCGATAATGCCCTCATGGTATTGTTCCAGCACTTCCATATCTACTCTCGGCTTATAATAAAAGCCCTCTGTAAAACCTCTGGATACGATCTTAGACAGATTCTTATATCCCTGATTGTTTTCTGCGAGCAGCACCAGATGATAATATCGTTCCTCACCTCTGGTATTCTCACGGTCAAATCGTGACCCCGGACTCACATAGATCTCGCAACCTATGATCGGCTTGATCCCCTCTGCCCTTGCTGCCTCATAAAAATCAATAACTCCATACATAACGCCATGATCGGTGATCGCAAGTGAATCATACCCCAGTTCCTTCGCACGCTTTACCAGACTCTTGATCTTCGCCGAGCCATCCAGCAAGCTATATTCTGTATGCACATGTAAATGTGTAAAATCCATATTTATCCCTCCGGCTTTTCAGCCTCTCTTCCGTTTGTTTACTTTCTCCAGTCTGACGTTACTGTCAATAACGATCTTATTTCTATTTTTTCTTCGGTCTTTTATTATGCAGTACTTCCCGCCGTATATAGTCAAAGGTATAATCCTCCCCTTTTTCTGCCAGCATCACCAGCAAACTCTCAAGCAATGCATCCGTTTCCGGATGGAGCAGATGATTCTTTCTAGCCTTACCTTTTCTGAAATATTCCAATGGGAAAGAATCGTTATACTTCTCTTTATTATAATTCTTACTTGCTGCAATCCGGTCACAGAACATCTCAACTACATATTTTTCCGGCATTTTACAGCCCGCTAACGCACCGGAATGATCTGTGCTATAATCTACCCAATATTCCAGATGATGCTTATTTCTTCCTTTATGATGCAGCCAGGCACTTGTATAGCCTTTATCCTCTCGTTCCGCATCATTCGGGCTTCGGTCTCCCTGATAATACTTCACCCCCACTGAGAACTCCGTCCAAGAGTATTTGGACAGATCATGCAGCAGTCCCTGTTTATATAAGCCTACCCGGAAGCAGTTTTTCATAACCAGCCACTTATGATGGTTGATCGTTTTCAAATGTTTATACCAGTTCATGTTCATGAAACTTTTCATCTCCGATTTTATTCTAAATATTATCCATCTTTTTATTGTATTTCATTTTTCCCTTTTTGCCAACACCCAAGGAAGCAGTTACCTGAGAAAAATTGCGATTATTTTTATCATCCATTAAAAACGGATAATACCTTCTCTTTATTATAATTTAATTTCATAATTCTGCCCCTAAACTGCCCCTAAAACCATTTTAAGGCATAAAAATACCCCGAATCCCTTGCTTTCTCTTAGGTTTCGGGGTATAAGGTTCAAAGCCGAAAAAGGGACTCGAACCCTCGACCCACGCATTACGAATGCGTTGCTCTACCAACTGAGCTATTTCGGCGTTTGTTAAAAGTTCCAGATGCCGTATAGCGGAACATTTAAAAGTCCGTTATTCATATACATGTCATCTGTTGAAATTCTGATAGACGTTGCATTGTTATATCTCTGCTTGAACACCTTGGAACTCTGTGCTTTCGTATGTGGCTCTGTCTGTACATCAACCGGTACAACCTCACCATCACCTTCATACACAAAATCAACCTTCGCTGTTGCAGATGATATCCAGAAGAACAACCTGCCAATATTCTTATTCGCATATAATTCTTCCATCGCATACTGCTCGGCTATCATGCCATCCATCGTATCAACGATATTGGTCTGATCTATATCATAATAATGAATGCCTGCCATAATCCTTAAAAGGCCATGATCCAAATGATAGATCTCAAAGGACTTTTCATCCACCTGCTCTGCAAGTGGCAATATACCATGTTTTACACGGTACACCTGACGGACAACTCCGATCCGTACAAGATGGTCAACTGACGACTCATACTCTCTGGCTCTCGCCTTTGGATCTACGTATCCGTACATAAACTTTTTATTCTCTTTGGTAAGCTGAACAGGAATACTGTTCCAGATCAGCATCACCTTTGTTAAAAGTTTCTTCGGTGTTACTTTTACTATATATTCGGTCATCTTGTCAAGTGTTTTTTGCAAAATACCGTCAACTTCTTCAAAATTTTCATTTTTGTAATATGCATTTACCGCTTCCGGCATTCCCCCGGTCACTAAAAATGCATCCAGCATCGTATCTACGCTTGCCCGTACCTCCTCCGGCAATCCTTCCAGTCTCTGGTTCTCAATGTACTTCCAGAGTTTTCTGCCTTTTCCTGCCTTTAAAAACTCATCAAAGGTCATCGGCGTTAACTCATACACAAAGAGATCATCCTGGCATTCTGCTTCACCCGGCAACATTCCATTCACTGTTGCAAGCATGCAGATTCGCACGCCGCTGCTTACCTTGGCATATTCTACCAGATTTGGAACCGCCATTGTACTAAGCTGTACATTATCAAAAATCAATAACTTTCCCTGAAAGTCATATTTATCCAATGAAGTTGTTAATTTCGCATGTAGTTTCTCCGGCTTTCTCTCCTTTGAAATATACTGACAAAAATCCGGATACTGCTCCAGATCGATAAGAATGTGTTCATCAAAAAAACCTGTAGCAAAATCAAGGGCTGCCCATGTCTTTCCTACAAACTTTCCTCCTCTAATGAGTGCTGCTTTATTTTCTCCAATCTCATACCATGTTGCCAGATTGTTCATGATATTTCTAAACATTTGTACTCACCTCTACGACAAACACATTTGTCATTTCTACATGCTGCTTCAACAGACACTTGCCCGAAGAATTATTCTCCGGGCAAGATACTGCTTTAAAACATATTGTTCTAAATTCTATTAAGCATCTTTTCCTATCGAAAGGAATCCATTCTCATTTGCCTTAAGAAGGAATGCAAGACCAATGTTCTTTCTGTTTTCACCTGTTGCTTTGTAGATCTCACCAGTCTCAACCAGAGATTTTGCAATCGTGTTCAATACATCTTTAAACTGCATCATCTCCCGTCTGTCCTTCGAACTAAGCTTAAAGATATACTGATTCTTTGAGCTGATCAAAAGAATACTGTATGTATGGATGTTATCCTTCGAACTTCTGATCGCAGAACCGATCATTCTGGAGTTCGCAATAATAACCTCTGCATTCTCATCTGGCAGATATTCTGATACAATCAGTTTATAAATCTTCAGATAATCCTGCTCTGCTGTCGCATTGACAGGCATCTCAGCCACCGCAAATTCAACAACAGAATCGGCGAGCTTGATCGTACCGCCTTCATCATTGATCGTTGCTGAACATTCTTTTGGAACACATAAGCGGAAAAACTTGTTCTCCACAATCTTCTGTCCCTTACCCGGTTCACGGATAATCAGATCTACATAATGCATTTCCAGTTTGTTCATCGCTACGATAGCAGTCTCATCACCGGTCTCTGCAAGCTCGATCAGTGCATCATACAAACTCCAGATCTGCTGTGTTGTAAACGGAACCAGTTCAAACAGCTTTTCGATAGCCGGAACGTAACCCATACTTGCATTTTCGATATAGAGCTTGATAGCCTCTTCGTTATCGAGTCCCTTTTCAACCTTATAATTAATAACTCTGAACAGATTTTCCTTATCCCAGTCATCAAAGTTCGCATTAAAGGCTTTCTCAAAATACTTGATACTCTTGATCTCGCCCTTATAGTTTTCCTGTTTCTCCTGAAGCTGATAGATACGTCCAAGTTCATATCCTGCTCTGGCACTTCCAAGTCCAAGTGCTTCCAGATATGCTTTCTCAATCTCGTACGGCGTTGCTATATAGAAAATCTGCTGTTGTTTCATCATTGCAATCTTAATTGCTGCAGATTCACTTCCTGCCTGAACCGCTCTTTCCCATTTCTCAACGGCCGTCTGGAGATCTTCACCCTTCAGTTCCTCAAGATCCTTGATATAACCTTCTGCTTCCGGTATACCGTTCTCTCTTGCCTTCTTGAAATATTCCAGAGCCTTTCTTCCATCTCTCTTGGTACGGAGTAATCCATAATAATAGATACGTCCCAGATAGAATGCAACTCGCTTATGTCCCAGTCGTTCTGCATTCTCATACCAGTTCAAAGCTTTCATGTAATCTTTCATCTGCTGATCGTATACATTACCAATCAGGAACGCAAGTTCCGGATCCTTCGTCGCTTCAAACAACTGCTTTGCATAACTGATCGTCTTTTCCAGATCACGGTATGGGCTGTCCTCATCATAGTATAGCTCTACAAGCAGATAACTTGCTTTGATGCTTCCAAACTTCAATGCCTGCTTTGCAGCCTTCATGGCACCTTCATAATCTTCCAGATAGTAACAGTAGATTGCTTCATTGTAATACTGCATATCTCTCCGGTTTGCACTTTCTTCACTGACCAGTGTCGGATCGATAAATGCAAATGAGTTTGCTACCTCGAAGATGATCTCCTCGTACTGTTCAATGATCTCCATCGTTGCACATACGAAACGCATACATGCCAGTCGTCTTCCCTGATAGAACGCAAATGAAACAATACCCTTTTCCATATCCTTATGGTAGTATGTCGTGCAGATACCATCTGCATACTCTGTAATATATGCTTTCAACTGTAAATCTTCGTCAAATGCATCATTACAATATCTCAGATAGTTTTCCAACGTCTTCTTAGAATCCTTTGGTATACTGTCATAATAAACATAGATTGCAAAGTCTTTATATGTAAGGCTTGGTGCGTAATATTCTTCACCGGTTGACTCATTAATCGTCTTTACCCAGTCTTTTGGAAGTTTGTGGATATATCCTTCCACCTGATTGTGTACATAGGAATACTGATACTGTAACCTGGATGCCTCGATCACCTTATATCGTGGCTCTTTTCCCTTTTCTTTTCTTCTCTGGGAAATCTCCGTATACAGCTTATCTTTTTCCTCAAATTCCAGACTGTCTTCATGTGTGCTTGCATATAACACGCGCTCATAAGATGCCCTTGCCTTTGCATCACCGGCATCAGCAAGCTTCTTATACCACTGCATTGCCTTTTCCAGATCAACAGGAACGACGAAATCACTCTTATTCCCATATTCATCAATCCGGTTCAGACCGCTTTCATAAATAGAACCAAGGCTCATGTATGCTGCCTTGATACCATAATCCGTTGCTGCCATCTCGAAGTACTTGATTGCCTTTGAAAAATTCTGGATTTCCAGCATCATCTTAGCAAGCTTGTATATCACATCACCATCACGGTTCTGATTCACATACTTCTCGTAGTACTTTGTAGACTTGTTCATATCTACATTTATTTTTGCGTTGCGGTAAACACCCTTTTCATAAAACTCAGCAAGTGCGAGAAGGGCATCATCTCCATATGATTTGTACTGGGTATCCATAATACCGATATCTGCAACCTGTTCCAGTATCTTAACAGATTCTTCAGAATCACCATTATCCATAAGATTCATAGCCTTGTTATACTGTAACTCTACATTATTAACCGGCGCTTTCTTTTTCGAGAATCTGGACACGAAAGGTATTTTCTTAAAAATCCCATCAAAAAATCCCATATCTGCTTCCTCCGATGACACATATCCATTAATAATCTGATTTTATCACATTCAACCAAAGCGTGCAATAAAAACACCAATTAATTAACAGAAGATTTTATGCATTCGCTGTCAGATATTCTGAGATCTCCTTTACTGCTGCTGCTTCATCTTTTCCATCTGCAATGACCGTAATCTCCTGTCCTTCTGTAAATCCCATACTCATCATGCCCATAATGCTCTTGGCATTGATTTTTTTGTCATCTGATACAAGATGGATCTGGCTCTCATACTGACTTGCGATCTGTACAAGTACTGCCACTGGTCTTTCTTCGGTTCCTTCGGTCATGGCTACCTTAACTGTTCTTTCTAACATTTTTTCCTCCTACACATACGACTTTTGTCTTAGGTCTTCTGCTATTTCACTTATTTTTCTTAATCTATGATTGACTCCCGATTTTCCAATGGGAGGATTCATCATCTCGCCTAATTCTTTCAGCGACGCATCCGGTTCTTCCAGCCGGAGTTCTGCAAGACTCCGCAGATTATCCGGAAGATATGTGATACCTCTTGTTTCTATCACATAATTGATATCCTGGATCTGTCGGACAGCCGCACTGACTGTTTTATTCAGATTCGCTGCTTCGCAATTTACCCTGCGGTTTACATTATTACTTATATCTTTTAATATTCTCACATTTTCCATATTCATTAAAGAAATATGAGCGCCCATGATGTTCAACATATCAACGATCATGGTTCCATCCTTTATATAACAGACACTATACTTTTTTCTGGCAATGACACGGCTTTCGATATCAAGCTCCGCCATGATCTTCCCGATCATTCCGGCACGATCCTCATTATTACAGACAATCTCCAGATGATATCCTTTCTTCGGATCACTGACCGATCCGGATGTCATAAATACACCTTTGATAAATGCCCGTTTGCAGCATTGCTGCTGCACAACCATCCGGTTGACTGTCATATCCTGACAGCTTACCTTTGCTACGCCATTCTGAGATATCCCAAAATCAGGCGAGAGCTTCAGTGTCTGCATCATCCGTTCGATCTCCTGTTGCTGATCTAACACCATCCGGTAGATTCGGCTGTTGCTCCCGGTTCTTTTTACGGAACATTCCATACGGATATCAAATAATACCTTGATCAAAGCTGCCATCGTCTTTGCTATAATACTGCGTTCTGTCGTTATACAGAGTTTAAAGAGTGAACCATTCCTGTACCATACATCTGCCACCATCGACATCATTCCTGAAAGCTCTGCGATCCTGCAGTGTCTGGCACTGCTGATATTCTTCGCAAGTTCTGCTTTTACTTCCGAGGAAAAGGACATATGTCTCACTCCTGTTCTACAATTTCTTTACGACTGCATCTTTTCCGATATCACGGTGATATATTCTCACAGTGTATGTGGATTTCTGCAGACGATTATATACTTCATTCGCGATCGTTACAGAACGGTGTTTGCCACCGGTACAGCCGATCGAGATAACAAGCTGGTTTTTGCCTTCTTTAATATAATTCGGAATCAGGAACTGTACCAGATCTATAAATTTATCCAGAAATTCCGGTCCTTCCTTACAGTTCATGACATAATCCTGAATCACCTTATCATTTCCGGTCAGTGGTCTCAATTCTTCATCATAATAAGGATTTGGCAGGAATCTTACATCCTGCACAATATCCGAATCTCTTGGGATTCCATATTTGAAGCCAAATGACATAATGGTAATGATAAAATTCCCATATTCCATATTCTGCACAAAGATCTTATCCAGTTCAGATTTAAACTCCCGAACCAACAAATTCGTTGTATCTATGATATAATCAGCTTCATCCTTGATAAAGCCGATCAGTTCTCTTTCTTTTTTGATACCATCTATGATCCTTCCGTTCTTTGCAGATAATGGATGATTTCTTCTTGTTTCCTTGAACCGTTTTACCAGCTTCTCATCTGAACATTCCATAAACAGGATCTCATACTGGTATCCATTTTCTTTCATGTCATTTAAGCAGGCATTCAACTGGCTTAACGCTCTTCCACTCCGGATATCGACACTGATTGCCACGTTATCAACTTGAATCTGTTCATCATATGCAATTTCCGCAAAACGCTTAATAAGCTGGATTGGGAGATTATCCACACAGAAGTATCCTGCATCCTCCAGCGTTTTCATCGCTGTTGTCTTTCCTGCGCCGCTCATTCCTGTCACAATTACAAATCTCATCCTAGAATGCCCCCAGTGTCTTTATCTCAAGCTCCAGATCCACACCGGAACTGTCTTTTACTTTTTTCTTTACATCGTCTACCAACTGCATGACATCAGCCGCCGTTGCGCCGCCTTTGTTCACCACAAAACCACAATGCTTCTCTGATACCTGAGCTCCTCCTACAGTATAACCGCGAAGTCCCGCATCCATAATCAGTTTTCCTGCAAAATATCCCTCCGGTCGTTTAAAAGTCGATCCTGCCGACGGATATTCCAGTGGCTGCTTTGAGATTCTCGCTTCTGCCAGCCGTTTCATCTCTTCATCTATCTTATCCATATCTCCGGTCTGAAGTTCAATTACAGCTTCCAGCACAACCAGGCCATCCTGTTCTGCCTTACTGTGGCGGTAGCCGAATTCCATATCTGCACCCGCAATCTCATAGATCTGTCCATCCTGATCCAGCACCTTTACAGATGTGATAATATGCTTCATCTCTCCGCCATATGCTCCTGCATTCATATAAACAGCACCACCAACGCTACCCGGTATACCAGATGCAAATTCCATTCCGGTCAGTCCGTGCTGTTTTGCTGTTACCGCAGTTTTGATCAGGGATGCACCTGCCTGCGCAGTAATCCTTGTTCCTTCCACCGTGATCCTAGACATTCCATCTGCTATATGAATGATCATTCCACGATAGCCATCATCTGATACCAGTAAGTTGCTTCCATTTCCCATAATAAAAAACGGAACTTTTTCCTTTTTACAGAGGTCTGCAAGCTCTGCGATCTGCTCCGGTTTCTCCGGTTCAGCAATAAAATCTGCTTTTCCACCGATCCTGAAGGTTGTATATCGGTTCAAAGGTTCTTTTGTTTTTATTCTGTTTTCTCCTGTGATCGCTGCTGCGCTCTCATAAAACGATGTCATATAATTTTAAACTCCTGACCTGTTTTTATTCCGGATTCTCAAGAATCTTATAAACCTGATAGACAAAACAAAGCCTTTAACATAAGGTTTTGCATGCTGTTCCAGTTGATTTCTCAAAATCTCAAACACTACCACACAATATCATACATTAAAGGCTTTTAGAATTCAATATTAAAAATGTATAGAATTTTCAGGGCGTTTCAACCCGATTTATGTAATTTACACATAGTTTACTTAATACTTTTTACTGATTCAGTATACTGCACGCACCACCATACATACCCGCATCGTTACCAAGCGTAGCAAGTGCAAACTTGGTCTGTCTGCATGCATGAAATGCATATTGTGCAAAATATTTTGCAGTTGTATCGATCAGGATATCTCCTGCTCTGGATACGCCACCACCGATTACGAAGATTTCAGGATCTACTACACATGCGATCTGGGCAAGTGCTTTTCCAAGAACCTTTCCATGATTTTCTACCAGTGTTGCTGCAAGCTCATCACCTTCTTTTGCTGCATCAAAGATCTCTTTTGCTGAAATGTACTGGATCTGACGAAGCTTGGATGGCTTGTCTGTTGTATTTAAAATGATCTTTGCCATACGAACGATACCGGTTGCTGATGTATACTGTTCCAGACAGCCTTTGTTACCACATCCGCATACTTCTGTCTCGTCGTCATTTACACAAATATGTCCGATCTCACCGCCTGCACCGTTGGTTCCCGCAAGCATCTTTCCATTTAAAATAATACCGCCGCCGACACCGGTTCCAAGTGTTACCATTACGATATCCTTATGGCCTTTTCCGCCGCCCTGCCACATCTCACCGAGCGCTGCCATGTTTGCATCATTTCCGGCTTTTACAGGAAGGTCTAATAATTTGCTGAGTTCTTCTTCTACATTGAAGATTCCCCATCCAAGGTTTACACATTTGATAACCGTGCCGTCTGCCTTTACAGGACCCGGAACACCCATTCCAACACCTGCTACATCAGACTTCTCGATCCTTTTCTCTGCCAGTTTATCTTCAACAGATGCTGCGATATCGCTTAAGATATATTTTCCGCCTTCATCTGTTCTTGTTGTGATCTCCCATTTCTCAACCATCTCACCCTGTGTTGTAAACAGACCGATCTTTACGGTTGTTCCTCCGATATCTACTCCAAATACATAGTTTGCCATTTTTCTACTGCTCCTCCTTATTTGCATTGCCCTTCATGATATTCTGCGTCACTCTGTTATATAATTCCTGTGCCGCATTATATCCCATCTTCTTCTGTCTATGGTTAACCGCTGCAGATTCAACAATGATCGCGATATTTCTGCCCGGACGGATCGGAATATTATGACTTACGACTTTATTTCCAAGAAATTCCGTGTACTGGTCTTCCAGTCCCAGACGGTCATACTCCGTATCCTTGCTCCACTCTTCCAGATTGATGACCAGATCGATGTTCTGATCCAGCTTTACACATTCTACACCAAACAGTGATTTTACGTCAATGATTCCAATACCACGCAGCTCGATAAAATGTCTGGTAATATCCGGTGCTCGTCCAACCAGCGTCGCATCACTGACCTTCTTGATCTCAACCACATCATCTGCAACCAGACGGTGGCCTCTCTTGATCAGTTCCAGAGCAGCCTCCGATTTACCGATACCACTCTCACCCATGATCAGAACACCTTCGCCGTATACATCGACCAGTACAGCATGTACGGATATTCTTGGTGCCAGTTCTACATGGAGCCAACGATCTACCTCATGTACAAATGCAGATGTAACGGCACTTGATGTGAGGACAGGCACTCCGTGCTTCTTTCCTGCTTCTATAATAAATTCATATGGTTCCAGATCTCTGCAGAATATCAGACACGGCGGCTTATATGAGAAAAATTCATTTATGATCTTGATATTTTCTTCCTCTGTATGCATCGCTGCAATATAGGCATGTTCTACATTTCCGCATATCTGGATACGTCCTGCATCAAAATGTTCAAAGAATCCTCCAAACTGTACCGCCGGGCGGTTCATACCCGGATCCTGGATCAGCACCTTATCGGTATCGATCTCCGGTGTATAATTCTTCAGATTCATTTTCTCTATGAGTTTGGATACTGTTATACTATAAACCATCTTCTCCTCCTGTTTTCCCTAGTTTCAGTTCTTGTTTCATTATATTCTACAACCTATTTATCGTCAATTCATCAATTTATTTTTTCAGGAAAAAAGCCACCTGTTTTCTGAATCTTATGTTATACTGATTTTTATGTGTGAATCTGCTGTTTTTAGAATACGCAGCGGAAAGGATATGAATTCAAAGTATGTTTAATTTTGAAGAAGAATTAAAAAAACTGCCTCATACACCGGGTGTCTATCTGATGCATAACAAGACCGATGAAATCATCTATGTCGGCAAAGCCATTGATCTGTATAACCGGGTACACCAGTATTTTCAGTCAGGATATAAACGCTCACCTAAAATCGAAAAAATGGTCAGCCACATCGCGTGGTTTGAATATATCATCTGCGAATCTGAAATTGAAGCACTGGTGCTGGAATGTAATCTGATCAAAGAACACCGTCCGCACTACAATACAATGCTTACGGATGACAAAAGCTATCCATACATCAAGATCACAGTCAACGAGGATTTCCCTCGTATTCTGTTCTCGCATCAGATGCACCGGGATCATGCCAGATATTTTGGTCCTTATACTAATGCAGGTGCTGTCAAGGATACCATTGATCTGTTAAAAAAACTATATCATCTGCGAAGCTGCAACAAAAAGCTGCCACAGGAAACAGGGCTGGATCGTCCATGTCTGTATTACCACATCGGACAGTGCAAGGCTCCCTGTCAGGGTTACATCTCAAAAGAGGACTACAGCAGACAGGTGGAACAGGCAATCCATTTTCTGACCGGGCATCACCAGCAGACGGTAAAGGAACTGGCAGAAAAGATGAAACAGTTGGCGGCCGATATGGAATTTGAACAGGCGGCAGAGGTTCGTGATCTGATCGAAAGCATCAAGCACATCGCATCAAAGCAGCGTGTTGACAACACAACAACCGATGACCGTGACGTGATCGCGATGGCTACCAACAACATGAACGAAGGCGTTATCTCGGTCTTTTTCATCCGAAACGGCAAGATGATCGGCAGAGAACATTTTCATATGACCGGTGTGCAATCGGAATCTTATGGAGATATTATGGCTGCATTTTTAAAACAGTATTATGCTTCTACTCCATTTCTCCCTAAGGAGATCATTCTGGAGCATGAAGTAAATGAGCAGGAGCTGATCGAACAATACTTAAGCGAACGACGGGGAAATCTGGTACACATCCTCACACCTCAAAAAGGTGACAAAGCCAAGCTGTTAAAGCTTGCGCGTGATAATGCTTTTCTTGTTCTGACACAGGATACTGAAAAGCTGAAACGGGAGCAGGCTCGAACAGAAGGTGCTGCAAAGGAACTGGCAGAACTGATCGGTGTCCCATCTGCCAAACGGCTGGAAGCCTTCGATATCTCGCACATCAGCGGCTACCATTCGGTTGCTTCGATGGTGGTCTTTGAAAATGGAAAAGCCAGACCCAATGAATACCGCAAATTCAAATTAAGAACGATCGACGGACCGGATGACTACGCCAGTATGCGCGAGGTTCTGACAAGACGATTTACCGATGAACGTTTTAAGGTCTATCCTGACATCCTTATGATGGATGGTGGTAAGGGACAGGTCAACATTGCCCTGGAGGTTCTTGACGAACTGCATCTGAATATTCCAGTCTGCGGTATGGTAAAGGATGACTACCACCGGACCAGAGGACTGTATTACAACAATAAAGAAGTGGAATTTCCAAAGAATACACAGGCATTTGACATGGTTACCCGTTTGCAGGACGAAGCCCACCGTTTTGCCATCGAATATCACAGAAGCCTCAGGAGCAAATCTCAGGTACATTCTATCCTTGAGGATATACCGGGCATCGGCCCTGCCAGACGAAAGGATCTGATGGGATACTTCAAGGATATTTCAAGGATCCGGGAGGCATCCATCGAAGAACTGATGCAGGCGCCATCCATGAACCGGAATGCCGCCGAAGCGGTGTACGGATTTTTCCACAAGGAGTGAGCTAACCTGTGAATATATCTGCAAAAGATGGAAATAGCATAATATATTTGGACACTTTTGACCTTACCAACCAGGGGACGTTCCCACTCGTTTCCACTCTGTGTAACTTCGAACTAACCTCGGCTAAGCCTCGCTAAGGTCTCAGTTACTCCTGCAGCGGTACTAAGATGCTGCTAATGCACCATCACACCACAGGGGTGCGCTTTCGTTCTAAGCTCGTGCAAGCACTCACTAAGTACGAAATGTGAGTACCGGCGGACTCAAATGCCCCTGTTTTGGTAAGTCAAACTGTCCAAATATAATTTACTTTCTTATTTTTTTGCAGATATATTCACAATTATTTAATAAGGAGATAAAGATGGAATATAATTTTTTTGCTATGATTTCAAGGATGAAATACATCGACCGCTGGGCGTTGATGCGGAATACAAGGGAAGAAAATCTGTGTGAGCACAGCTTGGAAGTCAGCATTATCGCTCATGCACTTGCCGTGATCGGCAATACCTATTATGAAAAGGATCTGAATGCAGAGCGGGCTGCTCTGATCGGACTTTACCATGACGCTTCAGAGATTATAACCGGTGATATGCCGACACCGGTCAAGTATTATAACGACGCTATCAAGGAATCCTTTAAAATGATCGAGAAAACAGCCTGCTACAAGCTGTTAAACAAACTGCCGGATGAAATGAAACCACAGTATGAACCACTCTTCTTCCGCCAGTCCGGAGATGAATATATCTGGAAGCTTGTAAAAGCGGCAGATAAACTGTCTGCTCTTATCAAATGCATGGAAGAAACCTCTGTCGGCAATCCGGAATTCTCCAGCGCCTATGAATCCACAAAGGCCGCTGTCGACAAGCTTGCTGCCGACCTTCCGGAGGTTGAACGCTTTCTGTCCGACTTTCTCCCTGCCTACGGCAAAAACCTCGACCAGCTTCAATACGACCGATAATGCTTTATATAGGTATTCTATCGATTTACGCAGTTATACTTTTTAAAAGTCATTAATACTATAGGTATCATACAACTATTATTCCGCAAAACGCTCTCGCTCTACCCTCATGTAACGGTACTAGACTCCCTGCCTTCGGCAGCTCATCAAGGACCGACATTCGGGCAGGTTTGCTTCATAACAGTGTATAATACCTATAGTGTTAATGATTTTTTCTTTCTCAACTGCATAAATCGATCACCTATATCCTATAAAGCATTATCGGATTAACAAAATGTCCACTTTTTTGCTAATAGACCATTTCTATGCTGATCCACAAGATATATCAAAAACACCGTCCCCAGTCTGATATATCACACACTGTTATGAAGCAAGCCTTTCCGAGCGTCGGTACTTAAGTTGCGTCTTTTGCAACTTTATGTACCGCTACGCCGAGGAATAGAGCGCAAGCGCCTTGCGGAATAATAGTTGTGTAATATGCCAGACTGGGTACGGTGTTACATTCCTATCTCTGTGGTTCCACCTGAGCAAGAATCGACATGAATTCTTTGCCGGTGATCGTTTCATGTTCTATAAGGAAGCTGGCGATGGAATCCAGGGCTGCCATATGGGCAGACAAAAGTTTCTTTGCTTTATTATAGGAATCTCGCAGCATATCACGGATCTCCTTATCGATCTTGGTTGCAGTTTCATCGGAACACTGAAGGGCAAGATTTCTGTCCAGATACTGTCCTTCTATTGATTCAAGCTGCACCATGCCAAATTTATCTGACATACCATACATGGTGATCATGGCTCTGGCTGTCTTGGTCGCCTTCTCGATATCATTTGATGCTCCTGTTGTCACGGAGTCGAATTTCAACTCTTCTGCAGCACGTCCGCCGAGCAGGGTTACAAGCTCTGCTTCCAGTTCTTTCTTGGATTCGAGATATTTCTCTTCTTCAGGAACCTGCCATACATAACCAAGGGAACCCATGGTTCTTGGAACGATCGTAATCCTCTGGATCGGCTCCGTATGCTTCTGGAGTGCTGCAAGCAATGCATGTCCGACTTCATGATAAGCAACGATCTGCTTTTCTTCTTTACTGAGCAGACGATCCTTTTTCTCTTTTCCGGCAAATACAACCTCTACCGCACCGATCAGATCCTGTTGGGAAACAAGACTTCTGCCATCTCTGACAGCGGCCAGCGCTCCCTCATTTATAATATTTGCAAGATCCGCACCAACCGCACCTGAAGTTGCAAGTGCCAGTTCATGAAGATCAACCGTTTCATCCATCTTGACATTCTTGGAATGAACCTTCAGTGTATCGATTCTTCCCTTCAGATCCGGCTTCTCTACGATAACTCTGCGGTCAAATCGTCCCGGACGAAGAAGTGCCTTATCAAGCACCTCAGGACGATTCGTTGCTGCAAGGATTACAATACCCTTTGATGTATCAAAGCCATCCATCTCTGCAAGAAGCTGATTCAGGGTCTGCTCCCGTTCGGAATCTCCGCCATGCCTGGAATCTCTGCTTCTTCCAATTGCATCGATCTCATCAATAAATATAATACATGGTGCCATCTGTGTCGCCTGTTTAAACAGATCTCTGACACGGGAAGCACCCACACCGACATACATCTCTACAAAGCTGGAACCGGACATAGAGAAGAATGGCACATTTGCTTCACCTGCCACTGCTTTTGCAAGCAGGGTCTTACCGGTTCCCGGAGGACCGACAAGCAGTGCACCTTTTGGCAGCTTCGCACCGATATCCAGATATTTCTTTGGATTGTGCAGGAAATCGACCATCTCTGTCAGAGATTCCTTAGCCTCTTCCTCACCGGCTACATCCGCAAAGGTAACGCCTGTTTTCTTCTCAACGTAGATCTTCGCATTGGCTCTTCCTACACCACCGCTTCGCTTCATGATCATCGACAACAGCAGATAGAATGCAACGATCATTACAATGTAAGAAATGATCGTGCCAACCATGGCACTTCCGCTTTCATCTACACCTTCATATTCTGTTCCATATTTGGTCTTTGCCTGACGAAGCTTCTCTGCCAGACTGTCATCCGATATTCTGGTTGCAGTATATTTCGTCTTACTGATCACCTTATCATCGGCATTATTTTCAAATACGATCTTACTTCCGTAGATCTTTACGGAACCAACCTCGCCCTTATCTAACATCTCGATAAACTGACCATATGTGACTTCCTCTTCCCTGCCGGATGACACCCGGTCAAATACGCGCCAGAATAAAAATGTCAGTAAAATGGAAATAACCAGGATCACCATGATCGAGCGGTTGTTTCTTCCTTTATTTCCATTATTATTGTTATTGCTGTTATTATTGTTGTTATTACTGTTATCAGGTAAATTGTTGTCCAATCAGAACCTCCTTTTTATACAGCCTGTCTGCTGTATTCTTCTTTTGTATATATTTCCGGCAATTTCGCATCCATTATAACCACGTTTTTCCCGGCTTTCAAGATGGTACCGCTTTTGTTCATGAAGATTTAACCTTTCTATTCACCCAGATAGTCCATCGCAATACCAAGAGAGGTTTCTCCTCTGCTGATCGTCAGGCTCCATTTTCCAATCTGAAGGTCTGTATAATTTGCGCTGGAATCATCCGCAGAATACTCCTTTTCCTGATAGGAGCGGATCATCTCTGTTGTCCGTTCCAGGCTATCGCCCTGAAGCGTTTCATCCCCAAGTGCCATTACCAGATCTTCATAGATCTGATCCAGACAGAAACCATCATCGACATCCGGAGGATACTGCCATATACGGACAGAGTGGATCGCCTGTGTATTCAGATCACTGTTTATGCTCACATCAATGCCATATTCGTCATCTGAAATATACTTTTCTTTATTATAGTATGTAAATGTATCTCCATTTTGATACGAGTATTCATACAAACTCAGATTTCCGGCAGTTCCTGTACTTGTATCTTCAAATAAAATGTCATCTTTCTCCGCATTCTGTAAAAAATCAGCCTCCAGCTCATCACCGGTGACACCCTCATAATGAGCCACACCATCACAGGCTTCTCCCCGGTCGTACACTTCATCGGCCGATAAGCCAACCAGACTGCCTGTCCCATAATCCGTGGTTTCTCCCGGCTGATAGATATAGCGGTAGCTGTATCCGTTCTCATCTACATAGTTTTTCTCATCCTGTTCATCCATCATCTCATGCATTTCATCCAGAGAGTCCTGCAGCTCCTGCTCATCCCGGTACTGCTGCCATACGTCCCACAAACTGCTCATCCGGAAACATACTCCAATTGCAGCCAGAAAAAGCAGACCAGAGATCACGCCCTCTGCTTTTTTCGATTTCTTCTTTGTCGTATAGGTCGTATCCGGATTCGGTATAGGTTTTGCCGATGTTGGAGTACGATTCGCCCATTTCGGAAGCTCGGTTTCAAACTCATCATGGCAATCTGTTACTTCATCCTCAACTTCAGGTTTGTCCGCACTGTAGTCCGATACATCCCTACTATATTGATACTCTCTCTGATAATCTTCAAGCTCTCGTCTTTCGTTCAGATAAAAGGTATGACTGGTTTCTATCGGTGTCACAAACCGTTTACAGGTTTTGCAAAAATTAATACTGTTTACTTTCCCGTCACATACCGGACAGATCTTTGTTCCCATAAGTACCTCCTCTTTCTTTTCGATCCTTTGTTTCTAACGCTAACTTTATATTCTTTTTTGTCATACGTCAATATTCTTTTCTCCGGCTTGACATCCCCATTAAAAGTCACTATTATTTCTTTAACTTATGATCTACAGGAGGTTTAAGTCGCATGCCCGATTTTCTGATGCATCTGATCGAGGGTGAAATGATAATCAATAAAATAAATACAGGTGTAACTTCTGCGGCAGATTCCCATCTGTCGGTAATAAAAGCCGCCCCTGAACAGTTTCTCCTCGGCTGTATCCTGCCGGATATCACGGATAATAAAGAAAAAACGCATTTCCGCCCGGCATGGCAGAAGAACCTGATCACAAAATATCCGGAGCTTGCTCATATCCGTGCCCTCTACCCGGATGATGCGATATTGTCACCGGCTGACTATGGCATCCTGGCACATCTCCATCTGGATACTCATTATGTGACTGATTTCTGGCCGGAATATTTCACTATAGAAGATCCAGCAGGGAATACCTGTTTTGATACAAGACAACCTTTGTATGTTCACATTTCCTCCCAACCGGAAAAAAAGATTCCTCTGGCAGAATTTTTCTCTGACCGGTACTTTTATGGAGAATATGACAGGATCAATCCACGTCTTCTAAAGGACTTTCATCCATATATACCGGAACAAAGCACTTATCAGCCGGAGCTTGTACATATTACAGAATGCCGGCCGGAGGATCCATCACAGATCACAAAAGCTCTGCAGTCATACATTACTCAGAATCCGTCACCTGCCCCGGAAGCTTCCGTCACCCGTGCTGAGATTTTTCCATATGATGCAGTCATTGAATTTCTGGAACATATGGCAGATACATTTTTTACAGAATTCATTTAACCTGTCTTCCATATCAGCAGCCAAAATAATATTTATAATTTCACCCATAACAAACCAGCCATCGATGCGTTGGAAACGGATCCGTTTATGGATCCGGCTTCTTTTTCATCAATGGCTGTTTCTTTTTTATTTCCCGCTTATTTGATCTTCGCTTTTACTTTAACGGAATATGCACCATATGTTTTTTTCTTATTCAGAGTCTTGTATGCTCTGACCTTAAAATAATATGTCTTTCCTTTTTTCAGGCTCTTCTTTGTCAGATTCAGCTTCTTTGTATCGCCGATCTTCTTATACTTGCCTTTCTTTGAGGTTGCCATATATACCTGATATCCACTGGCACCGGCTACCTTCTTCCAGCTTATCTTACATGCCTTTGATTTCGCTGTCGTCTTTACTGATTTTACCTTTGATGGCTTTGTTACAAATGCCTTACTCTTCTCTTTGCCCTTTATCTTAGAGTTTCCTGACTTCTTATAAGCACATACACTATAAGTGTATTTGGTTCCTGCCTTCAGCTTCTTCGCATTGTAAGAAGATGCATTCTTACCCACCGTTTTTATAAGTTTCTTCTTGCCGGAGCCTTGCTTCCGGTAGATCATATATCCATCTGCATCAGATACCTTCTTCCATGTGATCTTTGCAGAAGTTGTCTTGATCTTGCTTACTGTAATCTTTTTTGTTGTACCAGGCTTCTTCACATTCGGTGTGGTCTTTGCCTTAATCGCAAATGTCTTTGACACACTTCCTGTATAATTGCCTTTTCCGGTTATCACAACCTTCGCTGTACCAACATTTGTATTGTTGGAATATGCTGCCGTGTAATCTGTATTCAGCTTCAGCTCCTTACCTTTTAATGTAACAGTAACTGCAGGTGTTAATGCTTTTCCTGTATAAGTCTGGTCTGCCACCGTTATAACTGCCGCAGACAGATCTGTCTTTGTAACCGGTGTCGTCTGTTTTACAATTGCAAAATACTGTGTCAATGTACCGGTGTAATTTCCATTTCCTGTAATCTGTATCACAGCCTTGGTTGTCGGCTCTGTATTCGACTGATACGATACCGTATAGTCTGCAGATGCTCCGGCGCTCAGCACTGCATTTCTTGCTGTATCCTTGACAATAACGGAAGGTGTGACAGCCTTTCCTGTATAGGATACGCTCTTTGTATAGGACACCGTACATTGCTCTATCTGTTTTGGAAGGATCGTAAAGGTTCCATATCCTGTATTTTTAAAGGAATCCGAAAGACCATTTACCGTGATTCTTGCAGTTCCGGCATTGATATTTTCAGAATAGAGCACACTGTATTCGGATGGATCGATCACTCTGCCGGATACCTTTACTGTAACAGCCGGCTTCTGTTCCCTGCCGTTATAAGTCTGGTTATCTGCTGTTATCTCTGCATCCTTGAGATTGATCTCCTGTTTCTGGATTGAGAAATACCGGTCTATTGTTCCTGTATAATTTCCTTTTCCTGTGATCTTGATCCGTGCAGATGTTGTCACTTCTGTATTATTCTGATAGCTGACATCATAATCAACATTTTGCTTTAGCTCAACTGCTCCATCCATTACCTTTACTTCCGGACAAACCTGTTTTCCTGTATATGACATCAGATTTGCATAAGTCACAGAAACGTCTTTCAGAGGCTTCGCCTGGATTGTAAATTTTTCAGTTATCGTTCCCTTATAATTGCCTTTGCCTGTAACTGTGATCGTTGCAGTTCCGACATTGACATTGTTGGAATATGCCACGTCATAGTTTGCAGCCGCCAGTGATCTTCCACTTATCATAACAGTGAATCCCGGTTTCAGCTCTCCTCCTGTATAGGTATATGGAGAACCCATAACCATGATAAATCCGCCATTATTTATATCAAAAGGCAGAATGGTAAAGTTCTTTTCAACTGTTCCATCATAATTGCCAAGACCTGTTATCTTTGCTTTTGCAGTTCCGGCATTGATGTTATTTGTAAATGCAACTGCATAATCCTTGCCCTTTGTAAGCGTTTTACCGTTAAAGGTTACTGTAATATCCGGACTTAATGCAGATCCTGTGTAAGTCACTGTCCCCACATTCATTACCAGAGAATTATTCAGCGCCTTCTTCGTGATCGCAAAAGTTCCGGTTGTGGTTCCCTTATAATTACTGCCGGTTCCGGTCACAGTAACAGTTGCCGTTCCGACATTGGTATTGCCGGAATATGAAACACTGAATTCTGACAGATTTGTGATCCGCTTTCCACTTGTGGTTGTAAGGCTTACAACTGCCGGTGTAAATGCCGCACCTGTATATTCATATGCCCGCTGTACAAGTGCTACTTCTGCACCTGTAATATCTGCTGCCACGATCTTAAATGTCAGGGATCTTTTACCTGTATATGCTCCGATACCCTGTATCGTAATGGTTGCAGTGGAACCAACCGTCTTATTGTTGGTTACTGTTATAGTATAACTCTCACCTTCTACCAGAGTAACTCCATCCCGTGTGATCCTGAGCTTCGGAATAATGGCTTCGCCTCCCTGATACTCCTGATCTCCGATCGATGCTATGCTGATCGAACGGTCATTGATGTTTGTTACGATCTTTGTGATCTTAAATGTACATGTCTGTGTACCGCTGAAGTTTCCATTTCCTGTGATCCGGATCGATGCACTGTCTGTTTCATTTATATTATTGCTATAGGAAACAGTGTAATCCGTTCCTGCCTTCAGTTCGTAGGAACCATAGGTCAGTTTTACAGAAGGCTTTACCTCGGATCCGGTATATATCATCTCTTTGCTGTATTCTGCTTTACAGGATGTGATAGCTCTGGCTGCGATCGTGAAGGTCGTCTTTGAACTTCCGCTGTAGTTGCCTTTTCCGGTTGCTGTAATCGTTCCTATACCGGCATTAATATTATTTTCATATGATAATTCATAATCTGTATTGGCAGCCAGCGTCGTAGTTCCAATCTTTACGGTTGCTGTCGGCTTCTGCTCACTTCCTGTAAATGTACATGCTGTAATATTACTGAAAACCGCTCCGTTGATTGATTTCTTTGTAACAGTAAATGTTCCTTCTGCACTTCCTGTAAAGTTTGCATTTTTTCCTTTTATAGTTACCGTTGCCGTTCCACAGTTTTTATTATTCGAATAACTTACAGTGAAATTCGTCATACTGGTGTAGGTCTTTCCAGATACAGTTGTAAAGGATGTAACACCCGGAGTCTGTGGCATGCCTGTATATTCATAACTGTCTGCTTCCAAAACAACCTTTGCATTTGTCAGATCAAGTGCAACAACATTAAAGGTTGCTGTTCTTGTTCCTGTATAATCATTGATTCCCGTAATGGTTACTATTGCTTTAGAACCTGCGGTATAGTTATTGGTATAAGTAACCGTATAATCTGTATTCAGAGTAAGGATCGTACCACCATTTCTGACTGTAACAGCAGGTCGGAGTCCCTGTCCTGCATTGTATTCCTGGTCTGCGATCGCATCGACTGTAATCGTTGAAGCATTGACGTCAGTACGATCTCTGGTGATCTTATATGTCAGTACTTTTCTTCCTGTAAAATTACCTTTTCCTGTCACTGTAGCAGTCGCTGCCGTTGTCTCATTTATATTATTGGAATAAGCAACGGTATAATCCGTACCCTCTATTAAGAGCTTCTGACCATATGTGATACGGATATTCGGCGTTACGGCACTTCCTGTCCATTTTACGCTCTCATCATAACTGAACGAGCAATCTGCCAGCGCTCTTGCACTGATCTTGAAATTTATAGATTTCGTTCCACTGTATCCGTTCTTTCCGGTGATCGTAACCGTACCTGTACCACAGTTAACATTTGCGCCATATGAAACGGTGTAATCGCTGTCCTTCGTCAGTGCTTTGCCATCATAGGTCACTGTAACCTCCGGTTTGATCTGTACTCCGGTATAGGTCTGATCTGCAATTGTACTGCACACTGCCCCTGACAGATCCGGCAGGGAAGAAGTGATCGTAAAGTACACAGTTTTGGAACCTGTATAGTTTCCCTTGAACGTAACAATTACCTTTGCAAGATTGCCGGCTGCTACATTATCTTTATAAGATACCGTATAATCTATTCCTTTGGTCAGTGTATATCCATCTGAAGTGACCGACATTACTGTCGGTCTGATCTCTGCACCGGTCTGATCAAAGGATGTCTGATTCAATGTTACCTTTGCTGTATTCGTCACATCCAGAGGATTGACAGTCAATGTACCGGTAACGGTTCCTGTATAATTGCCTTTTCCTGTCGCACTGAACGGTACCGTTCCTGCTGTCTTTGCTACATAGCTTGCAACTGTATAATCGGTTTTATTCGTCAATGTTGTTCTCAGTTCGCTGTCATAAACACTGATCTTTGGTGAAAATACTTCTGCTCCATATTTATATGTTGCAGGCTCTGCCGTCAAAGTCGCCTTTGAAATATCTCTTGGATTGATCTTAAAAGTGAGGGACTTTGTATTTGCATATTTGCCGCATCCACTGATCAGAACCGTTCCATTTCCTGCATTTGTATTTGCGGAATAGGATACCGTATAATCCGTTCCCTGCTTTAATGTCGTGCTTCCATCCTTTACCGTGACAGCCGGTGTCTGTGCCTGTCCATTATATGTACATGAAGCTACCGTTACCGTTGCTGTTGAGATATCTTTTGTCTCTGTATCTCCACCACTGCTGCTGTTTGATTTGATCGTGAAATATACTGTCTTTGACCCTGTATAGTTTCCTTTGAATGTGACAATTACCTTTGCCGCAGTACCAACCGCAGTATTATTCTGATAGCTTACGGTATAATCGGTTCCTGCCGTTAATGTATGTCCGCCTGCTGTTACTGCTGTAACGGTTGGCTTGATCTCTGATCCTGTCTGCGTAAATTCTGTCTGATTTAATGTAACTGCTGCTACACTTGACACATTCAGTGCATTTACCGTAAAGGTTCCGCTGACCGTTCCGGTATAGTTTCCTTTTCCGGTTGCTGTGATCGTTACATTTCCAACATTTACTGCATTATAACTTCCTATCGTATAATCGGTATTATTCGTTAATGTTCTTCCGAGTCCGTTATCTTTGACTGTGATATTAGATGATGTAACTGATGCTCCGTAATTGTAGGTTTCTGTCGCTGCTGTCAGCGTTGCATTCGACAGATTTCTTCTTGCAATTGTAAATGTCGCTGTCTTCGTATTCCTATACTTGCCGCATCCGGTGATCGTCACTGTTCCGGTTCCGGCATTGGTATTGGATGCATACTGTACGGTGTAATCCGTTCCCTGTCTCAGTGTTGTACTTCCGTCTTTTACGGTAACTGCCGGTGTCTGAGCGGTTCCGTTATAGGTACAGGATGCTACCGTTACGCTTGCTGCCGAGATATCTTTCGTTCCTGTATCTCCGCCACTGCTGCTGTTTGTGATCGTAAAGTTTACTGTCTTTGTTCCTGTATAACAATTTATACCTGTAATTGTTACAGATGCCGTTCCTGCATTGGTATTATTGCTGTAAGAAAGAGTATAGTCAACACCTTCTTCCAGATACTGATAATCATTATTCTCATCCAGCCAGGAGTTCACATCGGCAATCGTTACCGATGGCTTCTTTTCCTTTCCATCATAGCTGTAATTGGAATTGCTTAGTGTGATGATCTGATCCTGGATATTGGCAGCCTTCAGATACCAGGTATAGGTTTTGGAACCACTGAAATTATTCATTCCCTTAATCGCTGTCGTTCCCTTAGAACCAATCTTCAGATAATTCTCTGAAAGAGTAACATTCTCATAATAATCTTTCTCTGCTACCAGAACCTTTCCATTCCAGGTAACCGATTCGACTGTCGGAGAATTTGCCAGATTCTTTACATATGGAACATAATACTTGCCGGATACAAGTGTCGTATCGGATGCAAATTTGACCGTTGCTTTATTGATCGGTGTGACACGGATCTTGAATTTTGCCGTATTGCTTCCTGTATAACCCTTTTCCGGTTTACCGGTTATCGTCGCCACGGCAAGCTCAGTTGCAGTTGACACGTTCACGTTGTTTGTGTATACCACATCATAACAGTCTGACGGTACTTCCTCCCCATCTACCTTTACCGTAACCGGTGCTTCGATCGCCTCGCCGGTATAATAATTACCAAGACCGGTTTCCGTCGTCGCTACAACAGTAACCTTATGTGCTCCATCCTTTCCGGACAGGTCGATCAGATCCGCTGCCTTCACCCGACCTGCAAATGGAATTCCTGCCCCGCCATACGGCACGATCATCGTGATGACCATGACAACGGTAAGGAACCATGCTGCTGCTCTTTTTCCATGTTCTCTCATGCTTCTAAAATGCCCTCCTTGCTGTTATGCCCGCTGTATTATACACTTTATACAAGATGTCTCTACATTTGTACTGCCCCTCTGTGCATATTTTTCATTTCATCCTGTCTCTTATGATATTGCATAAAAAAATACCCCAAATGCAGTTCCGCGCAAACAAAATTTAAGTGAATTTTACCATTTTTTGCATGCCGCTTCAATCCGCATTTGGGATATTTTTAATTTTTATTTTATATAATATGTCACACTAACTGGTTGGAATATAGAAAATATCCAGCATCTCTTCTACCAGACTTCCCGTATCCACCTGATACTCATCAAAATGAGCAGGGCGTTCATACGTTCCCGGAAGCTTCTGTATATCCTTCTCTGCAACTGCTATATCCATTCCACGCATTCTGCTGAACAGATACAGGCAGGCATCTCTGTCCAGATTCGTCTGCAGATATGGACTTGCTGCCTCGTATACCTTCTTTATGATTCCCTTATCATCGGAATAGCACTGTTCAAACCGCTCCAGCCAGCCTGCCAGATACTGACTCTGACGTTCCATCCGTCTGCCATGTTCGCCGACTGCATCCGTTACCGTATCCATCTTTTCCAGATACCGGTATGCGTCATTGCCCTGTAAGGTGACTACATCCTTCTCAAAGACATTCTCACTGATCGTATCTCTGGCTGTCAATGTTACCCCGCTCAGGACGTCATTGATATCTGCCATTGCATCCATGTCAAGTGCCACATAACCGTTGATTGGAAGATTATACATCAGTCCGGATACCGCATGTGTAAAATTCTCACAACTGACGATCTCGCCATCCCCATAACCATATGCCAGTCCGATCTGCATCCGGTCTGTAAGTGCTGTTTTTCCTTCTATGGTTTTAATATCCACATCTGTCATACTGTCACGATTTATATTAATAACGTGAAGCTTATCATTTCGAAGATCAAATACCATCAGGAAGCACAGATCGATCCTTCCGCCATACCGGACATATTCAGAACCATTTGCATCCGAATAAGTCAGGGCATCATCTCTGTCTCTGAGATCAGCTTCCGTCGTGGATTCTGTATCCTCTGAGGCTTTCTTTGATTTTTTCTTTGACTTCTTTGACTTTTTGGACTTTGTTTCTTCCGTTGCCGCCTCTGTCGTCTTCGGTTCTTCGTTCTTTTCCGGTTCCTTCGGCACATACTCGGAATTATCCACGCCAAATACCAGAATCGATACGCTATCTGTATTATAAACGTAGTTCTTTCCTTTATATGTGATAGCCGTTGATGAAGATCCGTCAGTATGAAAGCTCACCTTTTCTCCCTGCGCATTTTCTGCCAGCCGGTTCTTTCCATTCATATACATTCTTGCAAATATACCGGCAGGGATCCCGGTCACAACCAGAATCACAACAAGCAGGATCACACAGATCTTTTTCCGGAGGCTCCATGGATCCTTCAGCTTTTTGGGTGCATGTACCGGTCTGGATTCCAGTTCCGGATCCAGCTTCTTCTTTTCCCGTTTCGCTTTTTCTGCCTTCTTCTGGAAAAATTCTTTTCTGATATCCTCTGTCTGGATGCCTTCGGCAGCGATCTCTTCCTGCGTTTCCTGCACGATCTCTTTTATAAGCTGATCGACCGCTTCCTCACCAGTCTGTGGAACCGGAGCAGCAGCCGGCTCTTCCGTCCGGCTGACCGGACGGCTGTTTTCGGTTTCCTGTTTTACTTCTGTCTTTTTTCCTTCTGACTCTTTTTCTTCTGACTGTCCATCCTGCAATGCTTCTGCAAGCCGGATCGCTTCTAACAGCTTCTCGTCAAATAAATCTTCCATATAACAACCTTATGCATACAGTGGATATTTCTCTACAATACTCTTAACAAGTGCTTCTGCTTTTGCCTTGTCATCATCAATCACTGCTGCCTTGATCGCCTCAGCAATTGTCTCCATATCAGCTTCATTTGCACCTCTGGTTGTAACCGCCGGTGTTCCGATACGGATACCGCTTGTTACAAACGGAGATTTTGGATCATTTGGTACTGTGTTCTTATTTACAGTGATATGAACCTCATCTAAAAGCTTCTCTACTTCTTTACCGGTACGATCCAGGTTCTGAAGATCCACCAGCATAAGGTGGTTATCTGTACCGCCTGATACGATATTGAAGCCTCTTGCCATTAATGCGGATGCAAGTGCTGCTGCATTCTTTACAACCTGTGCCTGATACTCCTTATATTCCGGCTGTAATGCTTCCTTTAAGCATACTGCCTTACCTGCGATGACATGCATCAGAGGTCCACCCTGGATACCAGGGAATACTGCCTTATTGAAGTTGAATTTCTCATTGATTTCGTTGCTGCACATGATCATACCACCTCTAGGTCCGCGAAGTGTCTTATGTGTAGTAGTTGTTGTAACATGTGCATATGGAATCGGGCTCATATGAAGTCCTGCTGCTACAAGACCTGCGATGTGTGCCATATCTACCATCAGATATGCTCCAACCTCATCTGCGATCTCACGGAATCTCTTGAAATCGATTGCTCTTGCATATGCAGATGCACCCGCTACGATCAGCTTTGGCTTGCATTCCTTTGCGATCTCAAGAACTTTGTCATAATCTATAAAGCCATCATCATTTACACCATAAGGTACACAGTGGAAATATTTACCGGACATATTTACAGGTGATCCATGTGTCAGATGTCCGCCATGATCCAGATTCATTCCCATAAATGTATCGCCAGGATTTAAAATAGCGAAAAATACTGCCATATTGGCCTGTGCTCCGGAATGTGGCTGAACATTTACATATTCACATCCAAATAATTCTTTTGCACGCTCTCTGGCAAGATCTTCCACTACGTCTACATACTGGCATCCGCCATAATATCTCTTTCCAGGATAACCTTCTGCGTATTTGTTAGTCAGATGGCTTCCCATGGCTGCCATAACTGCCTTTGATACGATATTCTCTGATGCGATCAGCTCCAGATTGTTATTCTGTCTGTTCAGTTCATCCGTCATTGCTGCCGCAACTTCCGGATCCACTTTTGTAATTTCATCAAATCCAAACATTTTCTTACCTCCTGGTATGTAATAATATATAACGCATTAATAGAGACAGTATACCATGTCCTCCCTTTCCATACAAGCCAACAAGTAATAGAAATAGGATAGAAATAAAATTGATGGGAATAAGATCCGATCTTATTTTTCAGAAATGGAAATATTTTCACTTCGCCCCTTGACAAATAAATTTCTCTATACTAATATTGATGAGTATGTTTACATTGAATTGTCCGTGTCCGGTTTTAATGTAAAAACCTTATTATAATCTATAATTCAAATGGAGGTAGAGAATTTTGGCTAACATCAAATCTGCAAAGAAAAGAATTGAAGTAATTGACAAGAAGACTTTAAGAAACAAGATGATCAAGTCTAAGGTTAAGACAGTTATCAAAAAGGTAGAAGCTGCTATCGCTGCTGGTGACAAAGAAGCTGCTCAGGCAAATCTTCTGGTTGCTATCTCAGAGATCGACAAGGCTGCTTCAAAGGGCGTTTACCACAAGAACAATGCTTCTCGTAAAGTATCACGTCTTACAGCCGCTGTCAACAAGATGGCTTAATCTGACTCATATATATTTTTATAATTGATTACATATGTAAGGCTGCACATATATAATCAAAACCGTCAAAAAAAACAGAACCCTTGAGGTTCTGTTTTTTTGTGTAATAATTCAGTCTCCAGACTATAATAATACCTGTGATATACAATGATATAACGATGTTCGTGTAGCTCCGGCTACCGGCTCAATGATATCAACAGCACTTCTACTGCCACTACATCCGATGCCTGACTGGTCTTTAATTTGTAGTCGGTATCCTGACAGGCTTCCATAATCTTCTTCAGTTCCTGTTCCGAATAATTCCGGCACTGTTCCGCATATTTCTTCACCGACCATGACGGAATGCCAAGCACCGATGCCGTATCTGCATAATTTTTATTCTCGGCAAGACACATCTTTGTCTTTAATAACAGATCATACTGTCTGGCGATCAAAAACAGAATCCGCATCGCAGGCTCCCTGTTTTCAAGCAGTTCATGATACAGGTGAAGTGCACGATCCTGCTGTTTTCTGGATATGGCATCGATCATCTCAAATATATGTCCCTCCGAATTGCCAACGCAGAGAGCTTCCACATCGGATACCGTTACATCCTCCCTGTCTACCGTATAGCTTATCAGCTTATCAATCTCATTCTTGATCGAATTCATATCTGATCCGGTATGCTCGATCAGGGAACGGATCGCATCATCGGTTATCCGTTTTCCTTCTCCCTTGAACATTCCCTTAACCCATACAGCAAGCGTCTTCTCATTTGGTGTTTCAAAGCACAGAGCTTCTCCCAGCTTATCAACGGTTTTATATAATTTATTTCTCTTATCAATTTCTGACTCAACAAACAGGATCAGCGAAGTATCCGGCAGCTCTTTGATCCGCTCCGCAAATTCCTCACAGCTCTTTTTAAACAACCCGGTCTCTTCTGCCAGCACCACGCGCCGATCAGCGAAGAATGGCATCGTCTCGCAGAAGCCTATGATCTCCATCGGATCGATCTTCTCCCCTGCAAACTTTGCAAAATTCATATTGTCCTCACGGTCTGTTACCGCCGAAAGCAATTTGTCCCTGTACTGGTTCACAAGATATGTTTCATCTCCGTATAACAGATATACCGGAGCATAGCTTTCGTTCTTTATATGCTCGTTGATAACCGCCATTGCATCCTTGCCGCTCTGTTTTTTTCCTGCTGCCATAGCTATGTCTCCTTTCTTTCCTGTTCCAGTCCATTATGCCAAATACCGATTTGATTTTCAACACCTGTCTATGATATTCTTCCGTAATACAGATGGTCACGCCATGTTCCAAATGCTTTTGTTACCAGTCCCAGTACAAAGCCTACCAGAACCGCTGCCATGACTGTTCCGATTCCCACACTGCCAACACTATGTATTGCGATCAAACATGCACCTAACGATATGACAACCATGCTACAGTCAAATCCGATCTTAACCTTTGGAAATGCAATACCGGTGATCGTTGATACTGCCTGCATCGCTCCCTCTCCTGCAAGCGGCATAATATTTGCCGGCAGATAGAAGAAGATTCCGACAGCGATCAGAACAACACTGATCAGCATCATTCCCAGTCGTATCAACATATTATCGGTAGATGGCAGCAACGCCACAAGTGAATTACATAACGTTGTAAATTTTCCAAATATAATTCCAACTACAACCTGACACAGATTGATCCATTTAAAATTTTTCCGTAATAACAGGATCTGCAGCAAAACCAGCACAACATGAAACAGGATGGTTGCGTTTCCCATCTCCATACCAAATACACAGGTAATCGTATATGGGATCGAGCTTACCGGCGATACCCCAAGGTTTGATTTTACCGATACGGCTATTCCTGCCGTCATGATAAATAAGCCTCCCAGATATGCCACCAGCCGGATTCCCAATCGATCTTTCCACTTCATTTTCTCTCACCTTTCTCTTTCTGACTTTAAACCACAAAAAAAGTCTGGTATCATACATCTACCAGACTTTTATCTACTGATCTATTGTAAGAAATGGCACTGGCTAAGTCAAGCGGCTTTGCGTATAGCTTGTGAGATATTACCAAATCCAGACCGGAATTCAGACCGTGATCTCGATCTGATTATCCTCGATACCTAGAACACAGCTCTCATAATATCCATCACCTGTCACCCGTGGTCCGCTGACAACTTTATATCCGTCCTCTTCCAGTCTTTTCGTCAATGCATCGACTTTCTCTCTGCTTCCAACTGAAAAAGCGAGATGAATATACCCTGTTCGTGCCAGCTCTTTTCTCACATTGGATACCCGTGGTTTCTGCATGATCTCCAGTCTTGCTCCATCCTCAAAGCTTAAAAAATACGACTGAAACTCTGTTTTCGGATTATAATACTGTTCTCCCGCAGCAGCATCAAAATACTTTATAAAAAATTCTTTTGTCTTTTCCAGATCCTCTACATACATTGCAACATGTTCGATCCGCATCTCTGATATCCTCCTGTTTTCTATGTACTAAAAAAATATAACCGAAATATAAAATTTATCCAATCCGGATTATCCGGGTTGTCAATTCAACTCTTTTCTGTTATAGTAGCAAAGGTTTTTGAGAATATCAAATACCAAAATCTAAATTTCGATTTTCAAATGGAGGTGAATTTTCATGGATAGTTGCGATCGTATTGAACGAAGTAAAATATGCGATGTTATGATAAAAAAGCATAAATGGATGTGGCTGTCTATGAAGATCCGATAACCCCATCTTATATTTGTTGTGTGCCTTTTCATACATCGCATCAGACGATCCTGACCATCCGGTCTTCACACTGAGACGATGTATTTTTATGTCTGAAAACAGGCAGGAAGGAGGTCACAATGACAAAAATCACAGTATTTAAAAAAGATTATGTAACAGAACTCGTAAAAATCATCCGTAATGCAAAGAACGCACAGGTATTGCAGAAGCATTTGGCAAACTATCACGACAAAGATGTCGCAGAAGCAATCACACGGCTAAACGAAACAGAACGAATGCAACTATACACTATGATCGGCACCCCACGGCTCGCAGAGATCTTCTCTTATCTGGATGATGCCAAGCCGTATCTGGATGAACTGTCACTTGATAAAGCCGCAAGAGTCATATCCGATATGGATGCAGATGATGCTCTGGATATTCTGGATGAACTTTCCGCCGAGCAACAACAGGAAATGGTTGCCCGTCTGGATGATGATTCCCGGAGAGATGTAAAGAAGCTGCTTTCTTACGAAGACGATGAGATTGGAAGCTGCATGACGAACAATTATATCTGTATTCCGGACACCTTATCCATCCGTGAAGCTATGAGTACACTGGTTCGGCAGGCAGGAGAACATGACAATATCTCGACGATCTATACCACTGATATAAATGGTCAGTTTTCCGGTGCTATCGATCTGAAAGATCTGATCATCGCACGGGAAAATGACTCTTTGTCAAATATTATCAGCCGCTCCTATCCGTCTGTATATGAGCATGTGAAGATTGCAGACTGTATCGAAGATCTCACCGATTATGAAGAGGATTCCATCCCGGTTTTATCGGAAAACGGAACCATTGCCGGTATCCTGACTGCAAATGATATCGTGGAACTGGTGGATAATGCTATGGGTGATGACTACGCAAAGCTCGCCGGTCTTACATCCGAAGAAGACCTGAACGAACCAACCTTTACCAGCATGAAAAAGCGTCTGCCATGGCTCATCATCCTTCTGTTTCTTGGCATGGCGGTATCCTCTGTGGTAGGAATGTTTGAATCCGTTGTTGCGGTGCTTCCAATCGTAATATGCTTCCAGTCCCTTGTCCTTGATATGGCTGGAAATGTCGGCACACAGTCCCTCGCTGTTACGATTCGTGTGCTTATGGACGAAGACCTGAGTACTAAAAAGAAGCTTTCCCTTCTTATCAAAGAAATGAAGATCGGCTTCTTAAATGGTGCAAGCCTTGGAATCATGGCTCTCCTGTTTTTAGGAATCTATATCCACTATTTTAAGAAATATATATGGGCATCTGCATTCCTGATCTCTGGCTGTGTCGGTATCTCGCTGATCGTTGCAATGGTGATCTCAAGCTTTGTCGGAACTATCATTCCTATGTTCTTCCACAAGATCCATATTGATCCTGCGGTTGCTTCCGGTCCACTCATTACAACGGTCAATGATCTGGTTGCCGTGATCACCTACTACGGACTGGCAATGGTATTTTTGATCAATATTTTTCATATTTAGGTTTTGAATCTTCATCGTTCCGGCAAAAGACAGGTTGTTTTCTATAACAGAAATCACTTCTCTTTTGCCAGGACTTTTTTACATCGTGTTTCTGTTTTCTTTTACCGGAACTTTTTTACATCATGTTTCTATTTTCTTTTGCCAGAACTTTTTTACACCAGGTTTTTGTTCCACATTTTGGACATTTCAAATATCTTGTTGAAATCATATGCATTCCCATTGTATATGCACCAAAGGTCGGAACAAACAGCTCATTGCAATGACGGCATTTGTAATAACCGATGGTGCGCTCACCTTCCATCGCAACCATAAGTCCACAACCAAATATAACACATGCGATCACTATCAGTAATATCTTAACCGGTACTGCGATCACCTCTGTATACACTGCAACAACCATGATCAATGTAATAAATGATATCGTTGCAATTAAACCCGTTATAATTGTAGGAATTAATTTCTTCTTGTTTTCTTCTCTTTCTTTAATCATATTCACCATATTTTCCTCCGCTTTCTTTTGATATTCTTCCTCAGACACTCTTGCACCGGACAACAGTTCATTTACCGTAATGTCCAGTTCCTTACATAAAGGTAATAACAGAGACACTTCCGGGAATCCCTTTCCACATTCCCATTTAGAAACTGTTTTATCACTGATATTCAGTTTTTCTGCAAGCTGCTTCTGTGTACAACCTTTTCTTTTTCTTTCTGCTGCAATAAACCTGCCTATACTGATCTGATCCATATCTGCCTCCTTTCTGACCAGATTATTACATACCTGCATCCGGCATCATACCCATAAAGCGTAGAAAATGGTGAATTTCTGCGGATTCTACGCACTGTAGAGTATAGTTTGCCACTTCCTTATAATAATTATATCATGTGCTTCGCACATTCTATGCATTCCGCAAAATCAGCATCCTTGCGAGCAAATAATTTTGCGTTCATTATATCAAATGTGTCATTTATCCGAAATAATATTCTGCCACTTGCTCTATTCTTTCCATTCCGATAGGACAAGCACTGGTTTCATATGTCATAATTAAATTAATAGATGGTATTATTCCATTATCACAATATGTTTTTATTTTCCTGCAGGCAGGACTCGCATATTCCGGATTGTCCATCATACCGAAATGTTCCCAATAATAATACTCTCCTGCACTCTTCAAATACCACTTATATCCTTTTCCATTTTTGGCACATATTAATTCTTCTTTCGGAAATGTTTTCTCTCATATACCCATCATTTCATTTGGGGCTTGGTATCAATGCTTAATTTTATCCTCCGTACCCATGAAGCATAATTTTCCCTGCCCGTATCTGCAAAATTACAGCGCCACTGCTGTCAGTACGGTAAACCTCTGCACCGGCAGCCTGCAGTCTCTCCAGCGTTTCTTTATGTGGGTGACCATACCGGTTCTTTTTTCCACAACTGATCACCGCATACTGCGGCTTTATATCTTGAAGAAACGGCTCCGAGGTTGCATATCTGGAGCCATGATGCCCTGTTTTTAAAACATCAACCGCACCCAATCTTCCAGTCTCTGTCATCTGCTGTTCTGCTTTTTCCCCTGCATCGCCTGTAAACAGAAGATGAAAGGAATCGATACTTGCCTGCAGCACAAGAGAGGCTTCATTTGCATCTGCGTGAACATCCGATTCTCCCGGATATATGCATGCGATCCGAAATATCCCGGAAGCTCCGGCTTCCGGTTCAGAAAATATGCTACCCGCATCCATATATAAAACCTCAGTTCCATGCTGTTCTGCCTGATTGATCAGTTCCAGTAGCCCCTCCCGGTCGCCATATTCCGCCACAACAAGATTCCGGATCCGAATCCCGGTATGCTCCAGCTCATATAATTCCTGAAGCCCGGATATATGATCTTTATCCCCATGTGTTATAAAAACATAATCCAGTTCTGCCATCCCATAATACCGAAGAGCAGGAAGCAAAACATATTCTCCTACCTTCTTATTATCCGATGAACCACAATCGATCATAATATTCGTTCCCTGTTCCGTCCGGATCAGTATACCATCCCCCTGCCCGACATCCAGAAAAGCAACCGTAAATGGACGGTCGAGCACGCTTCCTGCATATATACAGAATATCAGCACGACAAAAATCTCTGCGATCCCATACCGGATTTTTCTGTGTTTCCGTTCCTTTATCGTCTGCTGATCACACTTTTCTTCCACTGCCTGATTTCTACGGACCTGCCATTTTGACTTTTTTACGATTTTTCGAGTCTGTTTGCCTTCCGTTCTGTTTCCTCTATCTGCTCTCATCCTGGTCATAAAATATAAGGATATTAGTAACGCAATATAATAACCCACCACCAGCTTCACCGGAATATGTCCGATATTGATACAGGCTCCGGGAAGCTGTTCCATCCCCTGACACAACATTTCATATAACCACAAAATCCCCTTCACCGGAATCGTAAGCCATCCGGCCGCCTGAAGTGACATGCAGCCACAGATAACCGTTCCGATCCCACCGGTCAGGACGACCGATACACATGGCACAACGATCAGATTTAATAAAATACCATACAATGGAAACTGGTAATAATAGTAGACGATCACCGGCAAGGTCGCCAGAAAGGTTGCCATGCTGACAGTAAGCGACTGCCGGATTTTCTCCCCTGCACCAAATATGTGTTGTAACACCGTCCCTGCACCAAGCTTATTGATTAGGTCGGCACTTCCCCTTTTGCTAAATACCCGTTGTAACACCGGCACGATCACAGCTATCCCGATTATCGCTGCAAATGAAAGCTGAAATCCGGCATCTAATACAACATAAGGATTTATCACCGACATCCATACCCCGGCAATTCCTGTTGAGGTCAGAAGATCCACCGAACGCCCAATGGCTTTCCCAAATAACAGGAGCCCCATCATAATGATTGCCCGCATCGTTGATCCTGCAAGTCCGGTCATCTGTCCATACAGAATAACCAGAATACTGCATCCAATTCCCGCACTCCAGTAGGAAACTCCCCATTTTCGCATACGCCGATACAAGGTCATACCAATGATCGCAATATGTAATGCCGATATTGCAAGAATATGTGCAATACCATTCAACTGATACATCCGTTTCACATCACCGTCCATCCCCTGCCGTTCACCCAGAAGCATCGCCCGGATCACAGATGCATCCTCCTCGCCGTATAAGTTACCAATTACATCTGATATCCGTTTTCGGAGCTTCCGAAGCCCCGCCCGTATATGCGAGTACTGTTTTCCTGTTTTCTGCAGCTCTGCATCTGAAAGTATAAGAAAGATCCCCTGGCTCCTGTAGTATCGATATGCATCAAAGGCTCCCGGATTTCCCGCATGCTCCGGCTGTTCAAATCTGCCGGCAAATACTGCCTCCTGTCCCGGATACAAGGTTATACCTTTCTCCACATACACAAGCAGCTTCATATTTTCATGAAACCCAGTCCATTCTTCACCGGACATTCCTCTTGCATCCACGATCTTAATAAAGACCTGCTGCCTGTTTTCCGTTTCCTTTATCTCGTATATCGTTCCGGAAATTGTTCCGGAACAACCGTTCAGCCGGGAAGCATATTGTTCCTGCTCATGCAATATGTTGATATTCATATACCCCATTCCGGCAAACAGCACATATATGAGAATTCCGACAGTTACTCTTACTGTTCGTTTTACATCCACACTCTGCTTTGTCTGTCTTCGCCTGTCCGACATCCGTATTTTTTCATCCCAGCCGGACTCTTCTTTCTGTTTTTGCTGTTTTTGCCTTTTTCCCTGTTTTTGCCCTTTTTCTCCCGTAAACAGAAAAAAGGCTGCAACTATCATTGCAGCCAAAGTAAACCACCTGCTGCCAGCAATCGCCTCCGCCTCTCCAAGCATAAATGCACATGCGGCCCAAAATAGTGGTCTTTTTATTTTCTTTTCCTCCGCTATCTGTCAGTACCTGTCTAATTACACATTGAATAATTCGCTGTGTATGTCTCTGAGAAATCCAAATTCTCTCCATATACTAGATCCTGACTGCCTTCTACCTCAAATACAACACCATCCACATCTGACAGCTCTGTCAGAGAATCAACCAGCGAATAAATGATCACTTTGTCATCATAATCACCGACATGATCCAAAAAGGTCTTGCTGAAATTAACATAACACACCCGATCCAACACATAGATATCAAGAATATCTACATCTTTATCGATCGGACTCTTCCATTCCTGGGAATTTCGAAGTGCTTCCATGATCTGTTCCTCCGGTGCTTTGTAAGACAACGCATCAATCTCCGTCGTATGCTTATCCAGCCGTTTTCCGGTATTATCCGGCGTATAGATCGTCACGGAATAAGAAGCCTCCATAAAATTATCACCGATCGTTGAAAATGATTCCGCATTGTAAACACTTGTATCTACCTTCTTCTCTCCAATCAGATCCGACAATTCAAATGAAACCCCTGAAATACCATTTACCTGACACAGGGTTTTTGTAAATGCCATTTTACACAACAGGATCTGATAATTCTCTGCGGTATCATAATCCAGATTGAACATGATCGTTACCAGTCCTTTTCCATCATAAGAATATCGCTGATAGGTCATTCCATCTGCAACCGGAATCTTATAAAGCTGCTCGTCTTCTGTTGATATCAACAGATTCATCAGCTTATCTATCACATTTTCCGTTGATTCCAACTGATCGATCTTCGTATCATAGACAGAAAACTCTGTCCATTTCTGATTCATATAATATACGGAATATGTCTGCATCCCGGCATCCGTACCGGTATCTGTTCTCTGACTCTCCGCATGTCCATTTTTCCCACATCCGGTCATAAACAGCAGAGCCACAACTAACAGCATCCCGCTTATAATATGCATGATCCGTTTCTCCATCTTCTGCTCCTTTATTTCACATAGTTCATCGGAACACGTACTGTAAATGTGGTTCCCTTTCCAGGCTCACTGTACACATTTATAATACCCTTATGCATAACGATAATATTCTTTGAGATTGCAAGTCCAAGACCGGTCCCTCCGGTATCCCTGCTTCTCGCCTTATCTACTCTGTAGAAACGTTCGAATATATGCTCTACACAATCCTCCGGAATACCAACACCGGAATCGGCAACCTTAATATACAGATTCTTATGATCGGCATTCAGGGATACGCGGATCCATCCGCCATCCACATTATATTTGATTCCATTTTCGATCAGATTGGAGATTGCCAGCGTAAACTTCACCTTATCAATATCAGCTTCCACTTCCCGGAAGCTTTCAAATGTGATCTCAATGCTTCTCTTTTCTGCCAGAGGCGTCAACCGTTTCAGAATAACCTCCATCAGCTCATTGATATCCACCCGCTCGATATTCAGGCTGTCTGATCCCTTATCTGTCTTGACCAGCGTCAGCAGATCACTGATGATCTGCGCTTCACGGTCAATCTCTAAAACAATATCGTTCATGAATTCCCGGTACATCTCAACCGGAACATTATCCTGCATCAAGATCGATTCTGATAAAACCTTCATTGAAGTAATCGGTGTTTTCAGCTCATGTGATACATTTGATACAAATTCCTGCCGGGATTCCTCCAACAACTGCGATTTGGCAAATATCCCATTCATATTGTCAACAACGCTCCCAGCTTCTCGCCATAAGCCATCCGATGAAATCTGTCCCAGAAATCCATCCTTCATATTTACAAGTTGACTCTTGATCTTTCTGGTATCACGAACCGCCATATAAGAAATGAAAAATGCTGTCAGCACCCCGATCACCATAAAAATACAGATCAAGATATTGGCACGGTATGACAAATATCCTCTTTCATTTTCCATGCTTTCCAGACTGACTGCGATCACAGCTACATCATCAATATAACCTTCCCGGTTCACCACAGGAAACATATACTCAATGTAGGACTGTTCCCGTACCAGCCGTTCGTCTCTGTCTCCCTTCATGATCTCATAGATATCATTATTCATGATATAGGTATCCTTCAACAGACGAAAGCTGTCATAGGCTACCCTGTAATCAGTATCTACGATCATAACTCTGGCAGACAGGCTGTACGCCAGAGTGTTCATACCATGAAAAGTCTTGCTTGTACCTTCTGTTTCCGAATTAATATCATTGATCAGATATTCCAGATTTTTTGCGTTTTCCTGCAACAGTGTTTCACAATCACTATATCTCTGATTCAACATCAACTGCAGCAGAACCGTTTTCATACTGATTGAGATCAGATAAAAACCTGCCATGATCATTACAAAGATAACAACCTGAAGACTGATCCTCCGCCTGCTGTTTTTCCAGACATTTTTATTCTTATTTTCTACATTTTCATCTTTACTTTTTTCCATTCCAAAAAAATCCAGTAAGATAGGAATGCTTTACGCATTCCCTGTCTCATCATCCTTTAAAATAGTAGCCAACGCCCCATTTTGTATGAATATACACCGGCTCACCCGGATTCTCCTCAATCTTCTCACGAAGTCTTCTTACATGAACATCCACAGTTCTGGCATCTCCCGGATATGTACTGCCCCAGATCGTATCTAACAGTTCATTTCTGGAATAAACCTTATTCGGATGCGCCATCAGAAGCTCAAGCAAATCGAATTCTTTTGCTGTCAGATTCAGTTCCTTTCCATGAACAAATACACGGCGGCTATCCAATTCTACCTTCATGCCATTGATTTCTAAAATATTTACCGGTTTTACAGGCTCTGCCTTTTTTCCGCTTCTTCTTAAGATGGCTTTGATCCTTGCCTTTACCTCCAGTATGTTAAATGGTTTGGTGATATAATCATCTGCACCATATTCAAGACCCATGATCTTATCCATATCCTCACCCTTGGCCGTCAGCATAATGATCGGAACATTGGAAAATTCACGCACCATCTGGCATACTTCAATTCCGGTATAAACCGGGATCATGATGTCTAACAGAACGATATCATAATCATTGTTTTTGATCTTCTCAAACGCCTCTCCGCCATCATATGCCACGTCTACTTCCATATCATCCTGTTCCAGACTGAATTTCAGACCTTTCACGATCAGTTTCTCATCATCTACGACCAATACCTTTTTCATACCAGATTTCCACCTTTCCTTTGTTTCTATATCTCTACCGACCCACGCAAATATCGTTTTTTATCTTCTGAAATAAATTCTCTCCGATACCATTCACATTCATAATATCTTCTGTTTTTTCAAATGCACCCTGTGTCTCTCTGTAAGTTATGATATTCTCCGCCTTTGCTTCACCAATCCCGGACAATGACATCAGTTCCTCTTTCCCGGCAGTATTGATATTCACTACTCCCGCTTCCATTGTCTGTCCGTTCGTTTCTGTTTCCGGATCCTGCCAGCGTTCCGGCTGCTCCTGCACCTCTTCCTCCGTTGGAAAATAAATCCTCTGTCCATCCTCGATAAAGTCTGCAAGATTTACCACCTGCTCCGCAGCATTCTCTGCAAATCCGCCTGCTGCAAGAAGTGCATCATTGATCCTTGCACCTATCGGGAGTTCATATACCCCTTCTTGTTTTACTGCCCCACAGACAAATACACAGATTCCTGTGTCTTTTATAGCTTCTGTGTCTTTTATAGCTTCTGTGTCTATTATGGCTTCTGTGTCTTCCTGATCCCTTTCTGTAACAGAACCTACCACGGCGTCTTCGGCATATGCCGTATCATTCTGTGAACCGGTATTCTGCTCTGTTGTCTCAAGTATCATGCCATTTTTCCGACATCCGGCCAGAGTAATCCCGGACAACAACATCCATCCGGCAAGTCCTACATATAACAGTTTTTTCTTTATTATCATACCTGCATACCTCCTTGATATGCCGGTACACTCATGCACACCCCCATTTTAACGAACTTCGATTCCTTTTACAATAGCAAAATAGAAAAAGACCAGTCCTGCGGCATCCGATTTTTCTCGTTATCGGTGCACAGCTCCGGTCTTTTTCTGTTTTACTTTTAACTTTTCATTGAATGTGCTTCTTAGAATAATGGCTCTTTTAAGATTGCAGTACCGATACCCTTCTGAGTAAAGAACTCAAGAAGCAGGCAATGCTTCAGGCGACCATCCAAAATATGAACTCTTGATACACCATTTTCCATTGCTGTGATACAGTTATTAAGCTTTGGAAGCATACCACCGCCGACAACACCTTTCTCAATGATATCCTTTGCCTCATGGATATCCATTTCTGAGATCAGGGTAGACTTATCTGTCGGATCGATAAATACACCTTCAATATCTGTTAAGAATACCAGCTTTTCTGCCTTTAATGCTGTTGCAACAGCACATGCAGCATCATCAGCATTAATATTATAATCCTCATATTCTTCACTGACACCGATAGGAGCGATAACAGGTATAAAATCCTGATCGACCAGTGCATCGATCACCTCTGTATCAACCTTTGTGATCTCGCCTACATAACCGATATCTTTTCCGCCCGGCAGACGCTTCTTAACGGTGAACAGTCCACCATCCTTTCCACTGATACCCACAGCCTTTAAACCAACCTTCTGCATCATGCTGACAAGACTCTTATTTACCTTGGATAATACCATCTCAGCAATCTCCATTGTCTCACCGTCTGTTACACGAAGTCCATTGATAAATTCAGGCTCTTTTCCAATCTTCTCTACCCATTTGCTGATCTCCTTACCGCCACCATGCACGATAACCGGTTTCAGTCCAACCAGCTTTAATAATGCAACATCTTCGATCACATTGTATTTCAGATTCTCATCCAACATAGCACTTCCGCCATATTTTACAACAATTGTTTTCCCCTGAAATTTCTTGATATAAGGCAAAGCCTCGATCAGTGTCTGTGCTTTTGATATTACCTGATCTACTGTATAATCTCCCTTTACCATCTTATTTACTTCCTCACTTTCTATACTCTGCATTTATCTTGATATATTCATATGTAAGGTCACAGCCCCACGCGGAAGCTGTCTCTGTACCGGCATGCATATCCGCATGAAAACATACCTGATCCGGCGACAGGATCTCCGTCGCTCTTTCTTCATCATAATCGGTACAGACCCCGTTTTCAACTATTTTTAAGGAACCGGTCTCACTGGATATTATAATATCTACCTTATATGGATCAAAAGCGATCCCGCTCTGTCCCATCGCGCACACCAGACGTCCCCAGTTCGCATCCGAACCGTATACGGCGCATTTTACAAGGTTTGAGGTCACCACGGATTTTGCAAGCTTCCTTGCGCCCTCCTTGGATTCCGCCCCTGCTACCTGTACCTGAAACATCCTCGTCGTTCCCTCTCCGTCCGCTGCGATCAGCTTCACGAAGTAGGTATTGATATATCGAAGTGCCTCCGCAAATGCCGGATAGTCCGCATCCGTTTCAAGCAGCTCATCATTTCCTGCCATGCCATTTGCAAATATCATAACGGTGTCATTCGTTGAAGTATCCCCATCGACAGATAACATATTATAAGTGTCTATGACATCATTTCTCAGTGTTTTCTGCAATAACTCCTGACTGATATTCAGATCCGTTGTCAGGAATCCAAGCACCGTTCCAAGATTCGGATTGATCATACCGGAACCTTTGCACATGCCTCCGACGGTAATTGTCTTCCCTTTGATCTGCAGCTTTACCGCGATCTCTTTCTTATATACATCGGTCGTCATAATGGCTTCCGCCGCATGACTTCCACTTTCCAAATCATCGGAAAGCATCCCTGAAAGTTCGCGGATTCCATGCGCGATCGTCTCCATCGGAAGCCTTATACCTATTACTCCGGTCGAAGCAACCGCAACCTGATCAACCGGTACCTGAAGTTCTGCTGCCACAAGCTCTGCCATATGCGCCACATCAACATCTCCTGCTTCTCCGGTACATGCATTTGCCACTCCACTGTTTACAACCAGTGCCTGACATAAGCCGATATCGTCACATAATGCTTTGTCCCACATAACAGGTGCAGCCTTGACTACATTCTGTGTAAATACTCCAGCTGTCTTCGCCGGACACTTGCTGACTAGCAATGCCATGTCTTTTTTCTTTTTATTTTTTCTTACTCCGGCGTGCATACCTGCTGCCAGAAATCCGATTGGAGCTGTCACTCCGCCGGAAATGATCTCCATACCGATCACCGCCTTATATCATCTGTTCTTCCACGATATCCGATGCCGTTACTCTTTATGGGAATACCGGAGCCATCAGCAGTCCTTCTTCTTCCGGAAGTCCAAACATAATATTCATATTCTGAACTGCCTGACCGGCTGCTCCCTTTACCAGATTATCAAGTGCTCCCATTGCAATGATACGTCCGGTTCTTTCATCAATCTTAAAGTTGACATCTACATAATTGCTGCCCTCTACCCAACGTGTCTCCGGACATACATCCTTGTCAAGAACACGGACAAATCTCTCGTTTGCATAATATTTGTCATATGCAGCACGTACAGTATCGTAATCTACCTTTTCTTTTAATGAAGCATATGCCGTAACCAGAATACCACGATTCATCGGAACCAGATGTGGTGTAAAGTTGATCATGATCGGACTGCCGTATGCATATCCCAGCTGTTCTTCGATCTCCGGTGTATGGCGATGAGTCGTTACTCCATATGCCTTAATGCTTTCATTTACCTCACAGAACAGGTTCGGGATCTTTGCTCCTCGTCCTGCTCCTGATGTACCGGACTTAGCATCTACAATGATCGTATTCGGATCGATCAGCTTCTCTTTTACAAGCGGATATAAAGAAAGAATGGAGCAGGTTGTATAACAGCCCGGATTTGCCAGAAGTCTGCATCCCTTTACCTTATCTCTGTTGATCTCACACAGACCATATACGGCCTCGTCGATAAATTCCGGACTCTTATGCTCGATCTTGTACCACTTCTCGTAAGTAGCAACATCCTTAATTCTGAAATCCGCACTCAGATCAATGATCTTAACCTTTGATAAGATATCCTCATTTACAAGAGAAGAACATAAACCCTGTGGGGTTGCAGTGAAAATAACATCCACTTTCTCAGCCAGTTCATCCATGTTCTCGCCCAGACAGGTTGCATCCACGATCTGAAACATGTTTCCAAATACTTCGTAATATTTCTTATCTATAAAACTTCTGGAACCATACCAGACTATTTCCACATCCTTATGTCCAAGAAGAATTCTTACTATTTCCTGACCGGCATATCCGGTTGAACCAATAATTCCTGCTTTTATCATATCTTACTCCAATCTGCTGCGACCGGTCATTTTCCGTTACAGCCATCGTCCTATTTGTATTTCTACACATTCACTTATCTTACTCTCTGCATTTTCTTCCGTCAACCGCTTTCATAGGAAAATACAGTTCGTATAATCTTCCATGATTATACAGTTATTATGTATAATATTCAAGCATTAATTAATAAATATGCAAAAATATTTTTTATTTTTATATCCCAGCATTGCATTATTAATTTGATCATACATGTTTTATATATTTTCCAAATTATTATATTATGCAGAAAATGTTATATTTAAAGCAGCATTATTGCAATTTTCACAAAAATCAAAGCCGGCAGAACAGGATATCTTTCTTCTTCCGGCTTTATGCATGTCATGTATATTTTGTGTATAATATTAATCCAGTGCTTCTTTCTGAGGTACGGTTACTGTCGCTTCATAGCAGGAGAAGATCTCCTCTACGTGCTCCTGATCCGGTTTCTTTGTGATCAGACTGACGATCGGAACAAGGATCAATCCACCGATCATCGCTGCTGCACCACAGTTTACAGGTGACTGTAATGCCTGTGGAAAACTAAATAACTGCCATGTATTACTGATAAAGTTCAGTGTCATGATGCCTACGCCCCAGATAAAACTTACAAGGCAGGCTGCCACTGTCGTGCGTTTCCAGTACAGACCATATAAAAACGGAGCCAGACAGGCACCTGCGATCGCACCCCATGAAATACCCATAAGCTGTGCGATAAATGCCACCTTGCTGGAATACTGAATGACTGCAATGACCGCCGATAATGCGATAAATACTACCAGCATGATCCGCATTGTAAGGACCTGCTTCTTCTCTGACATTTTCGGTGCGATCGATGCTTTGATAAAGTCGATCGTAAGTGTGGAGCTTGAGGTCAGAACCAATGAAGATAAGGTAGACATCGAAGCAGATAATACAAGGATAACCACCAATCCCATCAATACTTCCGGAAGATTCTCAAGCAGGTGTGGAATGATCGCATCAAATCCTTCTGTTGCTACATCCGTCTCGGTCAGACGTCCAAAACCACCAAGGAAATAACATCCTCCGGCTACGATCGTTGCAAATAAAGTAGATACGATCGTTCCAGTCTTGATTGATTTCTCATCTTTGATCGCATAGAATTTCTGGATCATCTGAGGAAGGCCCCATGTTCCAAGTGAGGTTAATATGACAACACATACCAGATTGAAGATATCCGGTCCAAGGAAGGATGCAAATACACCTGGTGTATCCGAAACCGCCGGATCATTTACACGAGCCAGCTTGTCTAACGCACCTGTAAGTCCGCCTCTCTCGTTTAATACTGCATAGATAACTGCTACTATACCAACCAGCATGATCAGTCCCTGAATAAAGTCATTGATCGCTGTCGCCATATACCCGCCAACAATTACATAGATACCGGTAAGAACTGCCATAGCAACAACACAGATCTTGTAATCAATGTCGAACGCCATTCCAAACAATCTGGAAAGACCGTTATACAATGAAGCCGTATATGGGATCAAGAATATGAATATGATCCAAGAAGAAATGATCTTCATGGATTTGCTGTTATATCTTCTCTCAAAGAATTCCGGCATTGTTCTGGAATCCAGCTTCTGCGTGATCAGTCTGGTTCTTCTGCCAAGCACTACCCATGCAAGCAGAGATCCAAGGATCGCATTTCCAATTCCGATCCATGTGGATGCAATTCCGTATTTCCATCCAAACTGTCCTGCATATCCAATAAAAATAACTGCCGAAAAATAGGACGTACCATATGCAAATGCTGTAAGCCATGGGCCTACGCTTCTTCCTCCCAGTACAAATCCGTTCACATCTGTGGCCTGTTTTCTTGCATAAAATCCTACACCGATCATTATGCCAAAGAATACAACAAGCATAATCACTTTAATAACCATGTCGACCTCCCGTCACTTCTCATTTTTGTATTCGCAGAATTTTACACTCAACTTTCCACCAACAATAGTGCATCTTATAATTTCTGATTTTCGAATTCTGACATAATCCGGCTCATTTTGCTTTATTGCGTTGAAGTCAAGCAACTTTAAAGTTCTACGTTTTAAACCACAAAATAGATTATATTGGATACATCCATTTTCGTCAATATAAAAAACGACTTCCTTGCAGATATTTTTTCAGCTTTCGCCAAATATTTCATTCTGCCGTTCAGGAGTCGTTTTTCCAATCTGTTTTTAGCACTTCATAAGCCCGCTGCACAGATCCAAATTCATATCATTACTTTGGATCTATGCTGTTTGCGCTTGATCTTCACATTAATGTGTCTTCTCATATGCCAACACTTTTTCTGCAATCGTATCCATGAGTTCTTCTACGGAAAGTCCCTCGGCTTTTACCGTGATCTGTGCATATTTTTCATACAATAAGATTCTCTCGTTATAAAGATCCTTTAAAGTCTGACCATCCTTTAACACTACGCCACGCCGTTTTACATTTTCCAGTCTGGAAGCGATCACTCCATATGGAAGCTCGATATATACTACAATATCATTTTTTACATAATGCTGCATGGCTTCATCACAGTATACGACACTTCCTCCGGTTGCAATAACCGTATTCTTTAAGTCAATTTCTTTGTTTACATCATTTTCTATCTGAAGGAACCCATCATCTCCATATTCTGCGATCAGCTCACGAAGCAGCTTACCATGCTTCTTCTGGATCAACACATCTGCATCTACAAAATCAAATCCAAGAACCTTGGCAAGTACCACACCGATCGTACTCTTTCCACAACCAGGCATTCCGATCAAAACTATATTTTTCATCTTCTTTCTCCATTCTCTGTATTTTAATTTTCTATATTATCCTAATCTTTTCATTTGTTCTCTGTATTCATTACTTCTAATTTAATCCCATTTCTGTTTATTCAAGGATTTTTATTATTACTTGTGTCATATACATCCCATAACGCGAAGGACATATACCCATACCGTTATCGTGATCGATGAAAACAGGGTTGTCAGCACGATCGTATTTGATGACAGGACTTCATCATTATTCATATTCTTAGCCATGATATAACAGGTTACCGTGGACGGTGAGCCTGTCATGATCAGGATTGCTGCCAATTCACTCGGTGCAAACCCAAGCTTAACCGCAATCGGCATATAGATCAAAGGAAATACGACTAGCTTCATAAGAGCGGCTGTAACCGCAGGCTTCATTTTCTCCAGTGCTGCTTTTGTATTAAAACCTGCTCCTATGGCGATCAATGCGATCGGAGTCGCCGTCTGTGCGATATAATTGATCGTCTTCATCGGTATCGCAGGAATCGGAATATTCAATAATGAAAACGGAACTCCGAGCACGATGCCGATTATGATCGGATTCTTTAAAATATTAATGCATGCCGTTTTGATTCCGTCTGCACCATGGATATTATCTCTGCCCCCAAAGGTCAGCATAATAACGGACAGGATATTGAACAATGGTACCGCCGCAACGATCATAAGCGGAGCCATCCCTGAGCTTCCACAGATATTTTCTACAAAGGCAATTCCAAGCACCGCCGCGCTTCCTCTTGCCGATGCCTGCGCAAACGCTCCGACCATCGTCTTATCCCGGCAATATATCTTTGCAAAGCACCATGCACATGCAAACATAATAAAAGTTCCGAAGAAACAAAACGCCACAAATTTCATATTTACGTCTTTTAATACCGAGGTTGTTGCGATATCCCGAAACAAAAGCACCGGAAGGGATACCTTAAACACATATTTATTTGCTATATTTGCAAATTCATCATTGATCAGCCCAATCCGTTTCAGAAACCACCCCAACAGGATCACCAGAAAGATCGGCACTGTCGCATTTATACTAAATAAAAAATCACTCATTCCATTCTCTCTTTTCTTAATTAAACTGTCGCAGCCCTTACTATAGCACAGCTTGTTACCCGATTCAATTTTTATCCGATTTTTTTAAAAGATCTATATGCAACAGATACATACCTGCCAGACCTCGAAAACTTTAAATTAATGCTAAAATGTATGAGATTATCATCAGTCCATATATAATATTCAAAAAAATAAATACTGGAAAGTGGCTTAAAACCTAAGAAAATCCGCTCTGTCAAAAAAAATGCAAAAAAAATAAAATTTATTGTTGACATCAAGGGGGTGTTTATGTATAATATGTCTTGCGTCAGAGATATGACGAACATAAAAAAAACGACAAACACTTTGTTCCGGGGTGTGGCTCAGCTTGGCTAGAGCGCTTGATTTGGGATCAAGAGGTCGCAGGTTCGAATCCTGTCACCCCGACT